>SDBS01000281.1_pt1 | contig 46863 bp, 44 predicted proteins | sample 2277091 | NCBI WGS metagenome assembly SDBS01 (sample SAMN10404972, study PRJNA504765) | marine sediment metagenome | isolation source: marine sediment core GS10_PC15, 163 cmbsf | place: Arctic Ocean: Southern Knipovich Ridge | collected 2010 | reverse complement strand
CCGAAGGGGATCGAGCCCAGCAGGTAGGCCCCCACGATAAACATCAGAGCGTACATTCGTTTCCGAAATATCGAGATTCGCCGCCGAACGTAACGAGGCTCGCCGGTCCGCGTCGCGTGGAAGCCTAGTCTATTGACTCAAGAGGACCGCATCGTGTGGATATCGCGAAGACCGCTAAACATTGCTCGAATGCGTCGCACCGGACGGGCTGAAGCCCGAGGCTCTTCGCCCAGATGCGATACGTTGATTCTGAGACAGTACACTAGCGGTTCGAGGGGTCGAGTGCCAATCTTGAGGGTGAGTGGATGCCGCGAACGGACTTAATCAGGCGCGGTTTTGCAGTAAGTCCCGCTCGAGGCGCAGGATGCACTCCAGGGCCTCTTCCTGATCCTCGGCTTCACGCAATTGCTCCGCGAGATCGCTGCTGAACAACAACGCCAGGCGAGCCAGCACCTGAAGATGCTGCCGTTCGTCGTGGCACAGGACCAGCACGAAGAGATCGGTCAGTCTGCCGTCGCTGGCGGCAAACGGGATCCCGGCGGGGACGCGTGCCAGGCAGATCAGCGGCTCGGCGGTGGCATATTGTAGAGGACGCCGCGGATGCGGAAAGGCGATGCCACCCGGCAGTGCGGTTGAACCCCGGGCCTCGCGTTCCTCGAGTGCGCTGAGCACCTCGGCTCCGTCGTACACCATCCCGGTCCGTTCCGCGAGACCGACCAATTCACGCAGCACGGAGGGGCGAGACTTGGCGAGCAGGTTCACGTCCACCGCTTCGGTGCCGAGCAGACTGCCGATCACGGCGTCGTCGTCGGTGTCGGACATGGCCCGTTCGAGGTTCTGAATATGGTGGTGATCGAGCGTGTGCATTTCACGCTGGAGCCAATCCAGCAACTGATACCGGTTGAAACGCCACTCGCCGGAGACCAGGCGACCCGGCAGGATTCCTCGGCGTGCCATTCGTTTGACTTCGCGCGCATCCATGCCGATGTGTCGCGCGAGATCAGCCAGCGTCATGTTGCGATAGGGCATCGCCACTTCATCCTGGGCGTACCGGTCTGAAACGTTATCGACCTTCCACGGTCCCAAGGCTAGTAAGGGATTCGCCGGGTCGCCGTTCGCGTACGCGGTTCCGGTCGCCACTGCCGACATTGTATCCGCGGCACGCAGTGTCCGGCCATCGCGTTTTGGCCCGGTGAGCGCAGCAGGCGCACCGAGCCGGTCCATGTGGGGCTATACGCGGTTGAGTTTTCGGAGGTATTCGACCGACGCCGCCACGCGTTGCGTGATGAGCTGCTCGGTCTTCTCTTCCCCATCGAGACCTTCGATCTCGAGGGTGTAGGGTCCGCGGAATTCCACGCCGTCCAGCAGTTCAAAGACTGCGGGAAAATCGACAATGCCCTCGCCCAGCGCCGGGAAGTGCCAGTGCCGATAGCCGCCGTCGGTGTCCTTCAGATGCACGGCAGCGACGAATTTCAGCAGCCGACGAAGCTGGTCGACGCAGTCGATTTCGCGGTTGTAGAAGTACAGGTTGGCTGTATCGAAGTTCAGGCGGACTCGGGGGTGATTGACCGCCTGCATGGTTTGCAGCGCCACGTCGGCGTTCGTGACCAGGTCGGGGTGGGTCTCGAGCACTATCGTTACGCCATGCGCATCCGCCACTTCGCCCGCGGCCCGCAGGCGATCGTAGGCGAGGTCCGGCTGAAGCTTGACCATCTGCGCGGAGGTGAACATCAGCCGGCAGCCGAAAGCCTCGAACGCGGGCATCTGCTCGAGAACGGCATCCGCGACGTCCGGGCGGCTGAGATCGCACTCGCCGTGCAGTGTGGCGGCGCGGAGCCCGCGGTCCCGCAAAGCGGCCGCGGTGGATTCGATCGCATCGGTGGGCGGAACCGGGATTTCCACGTAGCGCAGCCCGAGCGAGGCGATGTGCTCGAGGGCACACGCCTCGAAGGGCGCGTAGCTCGCGGTTCGACAAGACAAGGTTGTGCTTTTGTCTGCCACGTCAGTACCCCGGGGTTATCCGCCGACCGGCCTAGTCGTTGATGATCCGATCGACGATGTACAGCACGCCGCCGGCGGTGATGGCGCTCGAGATGGCGGTCGAGACGGTGGCCCGCTGTGTACAAGTCGGGGTCTGAAACAGAAACGATCCGCCGAGGGCGCCAAACACGATTAGCCGCTTCCACAGTTTGATTTTCATGGGCGATCCTGCGCTTGAAAGTCACTTGTTGGACTAAACATACCCGATAAACCGCCAACACTATGTACGCGTGTGGCGATTGCGTCAACCGCCGGACGGTCGGGTAGTGTAACCCTAGATTGGCGTATTTGATTTTTGGGCTCACGACGCGTTCTTGTTCTGGGTACGCTCCCAGAGTCTCGAAAGATGCGTTTATCGCTTTGGGGGCTACCGGCGGGTGTGTGCTGTCCGGTCTCGGACAACGATTGTGCCCAAAACGCCTCCCAGCGCGGCCGGTCTGGCGTAGCTGGCTGTAGCTCGCGCCCGCGTACAACAGCAACCCGCCGGCCGGCGCGCGTTGCAGCATCACCCGTCGGCGGCGGTCCGTTCGCCCGCAGACGCCGCGGCTTCTGCCGACGCAGCCAGGCCCCGTCCGCTTCCAGATACACCCGCCGCATCGCTTGCGGCGACGGCTCCCCCGGCTGGATTTCGCCGACCTGGTCCTGTTCCCGATCAACCAGCCGCTGACCAGCCTGTTGCACCATCCGCCCCAACCCCCGCTGCCCGCGTCAGTTACGACACGCACCGACTTGGCCGCGCCACGCCGACGCGCACTCGCTCCCGTTCGATCGGTGGCCATATTTCCAAAACCAGCGTAACCCCCGGCTCCACCATCAGTTAGCCCTGATTTCCGCAGAGGGACATTTCGGCCATTTTTTTTCTGCGCACACCAATGCCATCGACACAGTCCTTGGCACAGTTCACTGTGCCAAAAGAAACGCGTCACGCAAGTTGCTATGTATCAACAACTTGCGTGACGCGGTCTGCGTGTTACGGAGAGGGCGGGATTCGAACCCGCGGTACACTTGCGCATACACACGCTTTCCAAGCGTGCTCCTTAGGCCACTCGGACACCTCTCCATGGGCATTTGACACAAACTCTTGACATAAACTCGGTATGGCTCTACTCTATTCTCACCGCAAAAATAGGTTCCAATCGCGGGTGAGCTTCATGCCAAGACCTCGTATCTACGTCAATCGCCACGGCCGCCCGGTGAAGTCCGTCACCGGCGTACACTTCAACCGAGGCCGCAACAGGTTCTACATTATCCTCAACGGCGGGCGGCGTCCAGAGTTCAAGACGTGGGGAGACGCCCGGGCCGCATACTTGTCCGCTCACGAGGAAAAGCAGGTTAAGTACCTCGCGCCCGTCCAAATGCCGCTCCGCGATCCGCGCTTTGACATCCCCAAGGTGCGATTGCCGAGTCTGCCACCGCCCGTACTTACAGCTCCGGGGACACTCGCCGCCAACGATGCTGGCAAGCAGTTGACTACGTGTCAGTTTGTCGACGAGTCGCTGGCCGTCGAGTGGTTCCGTCAGCGTCTCGCTGCTGATCCGAAAGCTCTGGCTGCGACGGTCGGCGTCCCGGCACTTGCCCGAATCGACTCGAATCCCAAGTTGGCGAAGGGTGGTCCGAGGCTGGCCGACGTCATCAAGAAATGGGAGCAACACAAAGTCGAAGACGCGGGCGGCCACGTCACATCGTACATCCTGGACGTGAAGCGACATTGGAAGCAGTTCGTCGCGCAGGCCAAGGACACACGCGTGGCCGAGCTTGACTCCGCTCATTTCCGGGGATTCCACTCATGGCTGGCCCTCGAGGGGGCCAAATATAGCTCCGCTCAATGGAGACTCGACCGCGCGAAGCACGTGAAGTCTGTCATCAAGTACGTTCGCAAGAAGTACCCCGAGTGGCCGTGGCCCGCGGGAGTCGTTGACTGGGCCGACAGCTTCGAGAGCCGGGCGGTTCGGCCAAAAGCACGGAATCGCGCGCCAATGCCCGCCAACGTGGTCGATGCGCTGATCGGCCGGTGCCGCGCGTGGGCGGGCACTGATCCCGAAGCCGTCGATGCCACGACCCAAAGCGGCCGAGGAAAACGCGTACAGGCCCGGCGGAAGCGACGCAACGGCGTTCAGTTCGAGGCCATTCTCCGCTTGGCGTTGAATTGCGCTCTCGATCCCATCGATGTCGAACGGATAACATGGGAGGATCTCAAGCTCGACGCCGCCACGCCGTACATCAGTTTCGCGCGACGCAAGGTCGAGAGCAAGATCGGCGCGGCGGTTGAGCGCATCACGCCACTCCTGCCAAGCACGCTTGAGGCCCTCAGACGCTGGCAAGCGTATGAGGGGGGCCGCGGAGGCCCGGTGTTCCGAACGGCATCCAAGGCAAAGTACGGACGGAACATCGTTTCCGGCACCATAAACCGACTGCGCGAGGAGGCGGGCGTCGGTAACGACTGGTCGTTCAAGCACCTCCGAAACGTAGGCCCTACGCTCGCCCGGCGGGCCCGGCTTTCGCGCGACGAACGCGAGGCGTTTCTCGGCCACGTCGTGGACGGCACGTCGAGATTCTACGAGGGTGATGTCAATCAGACGTACCTGATCCCGCTCGTCAACTTGATTGGGATGCAGTACTGCGGCGGCGAACGAGTTGCCATGTCTGGCAGTGCCGAAGAAGATCGGAGCGGAAACGAAGAATGACGTACTCTCACCTCAGCCCTCAAATCTCGGTGGCCTCGATGAGCCTGACACGCCGGAGGCGGTAAGCTCTCGGAGCCCCCCCCCGCAGTCACCGTTGGCTCTGTCCCGGTGCGATTGTGCGCCTGTACGTTACACGGGATCTGCGCCGGTCGCGTGGCGTCGCACCGCGACGGCGGGCACGGCGAGCTGTGCTTGCAGACGATTCGAGAGCAGCGCTGCCGTAGGTGCCCAGATACGGGCAGGTGCCATTCGAGATGCCCAACTCTCTCGCATGGGCGCCGGTCCACGGTAGTGCGGGCGTTCTCGCGTACCCGAGACGGTGCCAAAACGACGGCCATCGGGGTCGGGCTCGATGCGCACGAGACGACCGGACATGGGAGATGCGTACCTGCGACGCTACCTCGGGCTGGTGTCACCGGGCAGGTCAAAACCGGCCAGTGGTGGGCGGGTTAAAACCGGCCAGTCGTGTAAGTGCTCGTATACCTCATTCTGCCGTCTCTTTGCAAGTCTGATTCTCCGGCGTGGGCGTTTCCGCTTTCCTGGCGGCGCGATCTTTCATGCGATAGCTCTTGCCCTTGATCGAGATCACGTCGGCGTTGTGCAGGAAGCGGTCGAGGATCGCGGTGGCGGCGGGGACGTCGCCGATCAGCTTGCCCCAGTCCTCCAGCGGGCGATTGGAAGTCGGGATCGCACTCGTCCGGTATGTTGTTGCGATCGTAGTCGGCACTGGTCCCGTCGGCGATGTCGCAGCCGTCGGGTACGCCGTTCTCATTGCAATCCCCGCACGTCGGGTCGCCGTCGCAATCGGCGATGGTGCAGGTGTCGCCGTAGCCGTCACCGTCGCAGTCGGCCTGGTCCGGGTTTCGATGGAGGGGGCAGTTATCTTCGCCGTCCGGGAAGCCGTCACAGTCGTAGTCGGTCGGGCAGTTTAGCGGCCCCGCCAGCGTGACAATCCCCGCCATGCTCCCACGAATCGTCTCGATGGCAAACTCCCACTCATAGTGCGGGTTGGTCATCACGTCGCAAGCTTGGTGATAACAGTCAATCGAACCGTCCCAGATTTCCTGTGTCGTGTTTTCGGACACGCCGATCGCGTCAAATCCATATTCCCAGAACGACGAGTGGTTTGAAACGAACCCAGTCGTGTCGTGGAGCTGAACGTCGAGCGGTGTATAGAGGAGAAACTGCTCGATCAGAAGCTGGCCGATCCACTGCGACTCGTGGTTGCCGCCGATGTCGAGATCGTGATCGGGGTCGGGTTCCTGGTCGTCGAAGCTGGGGTGCAGGAGCATGTCGAGGTTGATGACCGCGACGATGTTCTCGCCCTTGGCGCGCGCGCGGCGTCGGCGTAAGCGCTGCTGCCGACCATCCACTGCTCCTCGCCCGAGAACGCGATAAAGCGGATCGTGCCCTCGAACTCGTAGCTCGCGAGAATCCGCGCGGCCATCATCACCGCCGACGTTCCGCTGCCGTTATCGTCGCAACCTCGTGTGCCTGCCACGGCATCGTAATGCGCGCAGAAGATGTAAATGTCCTCCGGATAGGTCATGCCGGGCAACTCGCCGATCACACTTGGCCCGTACGTCTTGTCGAAGACGTGAAAGGATGGGTCCAAGCCGAATGACGTGAAGTTGTCGAAGATCCACTGCCCCGCGACGTGGATGTCGTCGCCAAACGAATAACGGTCCGACAGGTAATACGGCGGATCGTCCGGGACCGGGTCGACGCCCGTGAGCACCCGCAGGTACGACTGATACTCATCGAGCGTGGTCTGATTGATGATCTCCTCCACCTCGTCCGCGACGGCGGTGTTGACGAACAACGCCCCACAGGCGAGCCCGAGCGATACGATTGAGATTCCGGTGCGCATTTGAATCCCCAATGACGATCAATACAGTCCGCGCGTGGGCAAGCGTTCCCACGTGACATGACCTGCTCCTCCTTCGCCGCGACGGGTTACATCGCCCGGACATTTCCCGCCAGAATTGAGAGATGACTCCCTCCCAGCGTAACCATTCCCGAATGCTGATTCAACCGAATACACGCCGTCGTCACCGGGGGGGTGTACCCAGAAACCCTATGTTGCGACGCTGATTGTCCAGTGAGCCGTCGGGCTTGCCGCACGCGCCGATTTGTGACGATTCCTAGCTCCAAGAAAGCACCTCACCCACCCCGATCCTTCGGTACTTCACGTACGCCGGAGGGCCGCCCGTCGCGTTCCCCAGCTTGCTCAACCAGCCGATACCCGCGGTCGCGCAGCCTCGTTGCGATCATCCTCCATCGCTCGCCGTCAACTTCGACTTGACTGTTGACGCTGAGGACGAAGCCGTAACGAATCCGCTGTACGGCGGCATCGCCCTCAACAACCGTGAAATAGCAAACTTTCTCCATCGCGACGTTCCGCTCCATCCGCTCGGTGGACGCTGCCCGCGTCGTCTCATGCGACGCTCCTTCTGACCAGACAGGGCCGTCGTTCTGCGCGACCACCGCTTTCAGATAATGCGCGGCCTGTACGTCAATCCGTGTCGGCCCTAACGGATGGTCGGGGTGCGACAGGTCGGGTCGGACCACGACCTGAGGGGGAGGGGCGTGTGCGCAGAGCCAACATAGCCCGCCAATCGACTGGCGAGTGTTTTCATGCGATTCCCGGAAAGAACCAGCACCTGGGAGCGAGGCAGCGTCGATGCGGCGCCTCACAACACAGTTCTTCCGGCAGACAAGTAGCTCATTCAGATCTGCGCCGCGAGTGCTCACACAATCTGGGGTTGTTTCTGGCGGGATTCAGGGCCTGCTGCCCCCGATACGACCGTCACCTTTCTGTCAGCCCGCCCGTACGCGATGAAGTGCATAAGGTGACATTCGTTCTGCGTGTAGCACGTCACGTCTCGCACGAGCCGCCTACATTCGCGCGTGAGGACACGTATGGGGCTCAATTCCCGTAGCACTTCGCCGCCGCCAGCAGTTCCTCGCGCATCTCCGATCGTAGCGACTCCGGCTTGAGGACCTCGGCCATGTCGCCGTAGCCCTTCAGCCAGCGTTTGAACTCGATCAGGTTCGCCAGGCGGAAACTGGCAAGCAGGGCTTCGGGCTCGCCGGACTGCGACTCGAAGAGCGTTTCCTCGCCGGGCAGCCATTCCAGCTTCTGGCTTTCGTGCCAGACCCGCTCCTCGACCAGCGCCGCGACCGGCCCGCGGAAACGCACGACGACCTCGACGGGCTCGCCGCTGGGCTGGAAGATGCCGAAGCTGGCCCGGAAGTGCTCGTCCAGGCTGAATTCGGCGGGCCGTTCGAAGGGCTGGTCGGTGGCCGCCGCGGCGGCGATCCGCGTGACCTTGAAGATCCGTACCGCATCGGCACGATGGGAGCGCCCGACGAGAAACAGGTCTCCCTCGTAGTAGACGAGGCCGTACGGGTCGAAGAGCGTCGTGTATTCCGCTCCGCGCCAAACCGCCCGGTACGTCACCTCGACCGATCGTTTCGAATGGGCGGCGTCGGACAGCACGCGGATCGTCTCGGCCTGGGCCGAATAGTCGGTGATCCCGCCGCGGCGCACGTGCAGCGTCTCGTCGAGTTCGCGAAAGTAGTCGAGTGCCTTCGTCGGGATCTGGCTGCGCACCTTCTCGAGAATTGTCCGCAGGCCCTCGGCGAAGTGCGTCCCGGACAACGGGACGAAGAAGCTCTCCGCCAAATGCAGCGAGATCGCCTCGGTCAGGCTGAGCACCAGCGGCCCGGTCTTAAAGAAATCGTGCGGCATCCGCCAGTAACGTCTGCCGAAGTCACCTTCCTCGTGCTCGACCGGAAACCCCAGCTCCTGGAGGATCTCGATGTCGCGCTGAATCGTGCGGTCGCGAACGCCGAACTCCTCGGTCAGATCGCGAAGCGTCAGCCCTTCGCCGCGCGTCTGGAGCATTCTCAGGAGATTCCAGTGCCGTGTGATCTGCTCGCCCCGTGCCATAAATCAAGTTCCTCGCTTCAGTTGAGTTGTGCGAGGCATGATAGCAGGGTCGTGCCGCGGAGCAAATCGACCCCGGGGTCCGACCTTCCTTGTCACCCGTGCCACGCATGCTCAATGAACATGCGGCAATTCGTCGGATGACGAGGACGCTCACGCCGCCGGGTGCGATGGAGGCCGGACGATGACCGCGACAGCAACAAAGGCGTCAATCAGCGTGGCGTGCCCGCATTGCAGCCACGAATACAAGGTGAAGAAGAGCAACGTGGACAGTCACCGGGTTTCTCGCCCGCGCTGACCCGAGTAAACTCTCCTCCGCGCTCGGTGGTTGGTGATTGCAGCGGCTGATCTACCGGGCGTTGTCGCTGTCCACGGCGCTGAAGGTCTTAGCGAACGAGTCGCCGATCACCGTGTAGCGGCTGCCGTCGACTGATACGAGGACGGTGACATTGCCCTGGTTGTTGAAGACGGCTACGTCCGAGACGGTGAATGTGTCGTCCTCGCTCGTAGCACTAGACTTTGTGTAGTCACCCGTGCTTGCGTCGATGCCGTCGCCCGTGATCAGCACGAAGCAGCGGTTTTCCTGAAACTGCTTGAGCACGATCTTCTTGGGCAGGCCGTGCGATGTGATGCGTGGACGAGATTACTGCCACTTCCGGGTCCATCGACTCAACGAGTGCGTCGCTCGTGCTCGTGTCCGATCCATGGTGGCTAACCTTGATCAGGTCGATGTCGTTGCCGCCGTGGATGGCTCCAGAATCTAGGACGGACTCCTAGACTTTCGGTTCGGACTTCCAATCGTCGTCGGTCTGGTCACCTGCCGTGTAGAACTCAAACTCGCCCAACCGTATGAGCAAGGCGATGCTTCCCGGATTCTCGTTAAAGGTGGTGCCCCCGGTTGCCGGATTTAGCGCCAGATCGTTTGCCGTTCCCTCGGTGTCACCCCGCGCTGCTACGCATCGAATCTCAACGTTATCTTCGAGGCCGATTCTCTCCAGGTGCCCGTGCGCCATGCGATGCCGAACGAAACTTGGCTCATCGGCATCTTGAACGAGATCGCCGTCCGGATCTCCGACAGCCGCGACGTACTTGCCGTAGTACGAGATCCTGCCGGTGGCCGTTGTTACGCTACGATCCTCAGATCTTCCCTGATCGAACGCCTTGCGGATATGCACGCCTCGCTCGGTGATTTTCTTCATCCCGCCAATATGATCCTGATCGAAATGGGTCGTGTACAGCAGGTCAATCGTCTTCAAAACGCCAATTCCGTTCAGCGCTGGCGACGAGAGATAATCGACGATACGACTTCCGTGAGCGTTCGTCTTGCCGGAGTCGATCAGGCAGATATCGCCGTTGGGCGTCATGACGAGGATCGCATCAGCCTGGCCAACGTCAAGCACGACGATCTTGAGCCCCCATTGCCCCGCAACGTCCGAGACGGGCGTCAGGGTTGACGAGTCAAAGCCCTGAAAACCCTGACCGCTCGCAGGGCTTGGGAACCACCAAAACACCGCCGCGACGATGAGAATCGTTCTGCTCCTGGATCCGATTGAGTACGTGAGCTGTTTCATAGCATGCCTCCGTTTTTGAAGTGGTGCGTAGGGCGGTTGCCCGTCAGCTCAGCGGGGATGACCGTCCGGATTGTGACGGCCTCATGATATGCGATCGGCGGCACTCCAGCACTCCTACACGGCGAGTTTGTCGTTCAGCCGACCGCGGCAGCCGGGTACGGAAAGTCCTTCGGGGGATCTCCTGACGGTTCGACGTGCGCCCGCAGGGCGGCATCGCAAATGGCATAACCCCAGTTGATCAGGCGCTCCTGAAGTTCATCATTCATCCGCTTCAGGCGCGTCGGAACGTCTGCGAGCTTGAGCGTTTTGTCGGCGGGGCAGGGCAGCACATCCGGCAACTTGTAGTTAGCGATGTCGCTTCGAATGCCCAAGTAGGCACCCTGTCGAGTTCCGGCGACGTACGCATCGATTAGCTGCCGCTTCCGCAGGCTCCGCACCTGATTGTCGATGGACAGCAGCACGCGCAGCGTGTGACCTATCCAGTTTCGCTTCGGTCGTGGTTCAGGTTCCAGTTCGCCGCCCGCATCGGAGACGATAATCGTCCTGTAGCGCTTGAAGGCTGTTTCGAGGCCCAGGTTGTCATACACGCCGCCGTCGGTCAGCACAACGCGTGTCGTGAAAGGCGGCTCTTGCAGGTCCATGCCCGTGTTCGGAGTGTAGTCTGCGTTGTCGAAGCGCAGCACAACAGGTGAGAGAAGCGGCGGAAAAGCAGAGGACGCGGCGACCGCGACCGCCAATTCAATCGTCGGGTTCTCGATCTTACCCACGCGATAATCCCAGGCATACGGCTTGGAAAAGCGCCAGAGGACGCCCGACTGTATGTTGGTTGCATTGATCACGAATCGGGGACGAGCTGGTAGATCTTGAAGAGTGCAGCGTCCGTAGAGGTGACGATACGACGCCGCTACGCTCTGGCTAACGCTGCCCGGTCCCAGGAGGCCCCGGAGAATTGCCCACACATCAATGGTGCGGCGTGTCAGCCGTCGGATCGGTTCGACCACTTCGGCAACGAAAGACTGACTAACGCCGTCAGCGGCGAAGGCGAGCCTTTCCCATTTCAGGCCGAGCAGGGCGGCTACGATGGAGCCCCCGGAGACGCTGGAAACTCGATCCAGCTGGGAGAGCAGTCCTGTCTCGTTCAGCCGCCAAAGGGCTCCGAGGTGAAATAGGGTCGCACGGTATCCACCGCCGGACAAGCACAACGCGATGCCATCCTCGGGCTGCATTTCGGGCGGATCGGTCGGAATCCGACGTATGGGGAGGTGCTGATCCGGCTTATCAACGGTTTCGTCGTGCTCAGCCATGCCTGTATTCCTGTCTCTCAGTGAAGCCGCGGCTCAGGTCTCGGGCAGCGAGTGATTGAAGCGAATGTGGCGGGCCTGATCTAGTTTGCATGACGGAGGATCGGAGGTGAATCAGCATCACGGCACCTCGAGCTTTAGCGAGTTGCTCCGTGGGGCTTCGTCGCGGCGATTACCGCTGCCCGCCACGTCGCGATGTTCCTATCATGGCCGATGGAACCGAAGAATAGAAGCCCTTGGATCGTGAGTGGCGTGTAGGCGACTGGAGTATTTACGTTTTTCAGATTGTCGCCCGGAACTGCACGGGCCGAAGCCGACACGCCGCGGAGAGCGCCCCTTTGAGAACAAAGATGCCGGGCGACTTCGAGAACTCGAAAACCCTGAACAGGCGATACCGATCAGAGCACGCTTCCGAGCAGGCCAACTCGTTGGACGTGACGTAGAAGGGAAAGAACTTGCCTAGCCCCGTCGTCTTCACCTCGACGTAGCGTTCCGTGTCATCTCTTTCGTCGAACGACAGAATGTCGAAGCCGAAGCCGTCCCCCTGCGTGTCGGCAACCCACTCCACTCGATTGGCCAGGTCGTCGCGTCCCGTTTCCGAGAGGCGCTGTTTCTCGATGTGCAGGGCGAACTCCTCTCCCAGCCTGCCGAGACGGCGATTCTCGGCATCGCGCCGGACGAAATCGATCCGCCGTCCTCGTCGCGACCGCCAGGGCTCGGGCACATCATCCGGTGATGCGATGCGCTCGGGCGGCAGCTCGAAGAGATCATGCGGGCTTCGTCGGAGAGTTGGCGGTGGCTCCGCAGGGTTCAGGACCGGCGATGTAGCGAGGTCGTCGAAAAACCGTGGATGCTCCCGCAGAAACGCCTCCACACCATCAGCCAGCAAGGACTGGAAGTTGCCCCTGGGCTTGTAGCCGTTGATGTACGGGTAACCCAGTTGGACTAGGACGGCGCTGATGTTCTGGTGCTTGAACTCGACCGACCCCTTGGACCTGCCATCGAGCTGCGGCATGAGGCCACGGCGGTGATCGGTCTTGCCGTACGGCTGCCCCAGCAGATCAAGCCGGAGCATCTCGAAGTGGTCGGCGACGACGAGTTCGACCTCGCGGTCACTCCAATCCTCGTCTGGCCTCGGCGCTTCTGCCCGTTGTGCGACCTCGAAGCCGAGCCGTCGAAGAAGGGAATTCGCCTGCCCAGCCGCCTCTCCCCCGGAGAAGTCGTCCGGGCCAAGTGAGCCGCCCGTTGCGTGACGAGCCGCTACGCCAATCACGGCCTTTGGAGGGTAACGCTTGCCCTTGTGGACGAGTTCGTACTTCGTGGGCTCGCCGAAGGGATGCTCGACACCTGCATCGAGATCCTCCAGAGCGGTCAAAACATGTTCGCGCGTGATCGCATCTGGTATGGGCATGTGATATTCTCGGCACGTAGCAATCTGGCTTGACAGGAGCGGTCGTACCGCCCCATATGCGCCAAGAATGGACGATACCCAATATCAACGCGATGTCCAGGAGCAGCTTGCCGAGGCTCTTCCGGTACTCGGCCACGCGGCGTTGAGAGAGGCGGTCAGCGGGCTCCACGAGCTTCTCGCCCTGTGTCCCAACCCAACGCATCAGAAGTTCCTCCTCTGGATCTGGACCGAAGGTTACGAAAGGTTCGGTTCCATCACGTTTGGGATGGAGGGACCGGGGCTGCGAGTTTGGCTGCCGAAGAACGGCGCTGACCTAGCGCTCGCCTCGGGCGAGACCGTGCTTCAGGTGGACATCGATCCGGTTTCGAAGGTCGGGGGCAGGCACACGGTCACTTCGCCGAAGATCGAGTCCAATCCTCGGTCGGTTGCGGCGAGCCTGCTGAGTCAACTCGAACGAGATTCGGCGAGAGCCGGGCGGAGGCGGGACCAATGAATCACGGGGAGACACGTAGGAAGCAACCCTGCCCAAGCCGCGGCTCGTCGAATGTCGTGCCGATCATGTAGGGGCTGCCCACTGAGGAAGCCGCCGAGGAAGCTAAGCAGGGCAAGTTTGCGCTCAGCGGGTGCTGCATCTCAGATGGCAGCCCAAGGTGGCTTTGCCGCGACTGTGAACACGAGTGGGGAAGAATCGACGACGAGTGAGTAGGCTCAATCTGCCTCGCCGTCATCCGGCGGCGGGCCGAACTCGCTGACGACCCACTTGATGAACTTCTCGCCGCGATGGTGGACCGCGCCTTCGCAGATTCGTTTGACGTGTTCCGGGAAGTCCTTGCTCATCATCCAATCGAGGTAGCTCGAATCCGGGCCTGCCGCCAACTCGTGCAGAGCCGTACCGGCATGCTTTCCGAACGCGATCACCGGCACGCCATCTTTCCACTGCATGTGGTGGCTGGTGAGCGTCTGACGCTCTCGGTCTTGCCGGTGCCGTGCCGCCCCAGGAGCAGAACCAAACCAAGTTCTCCGGCAGCGAATTTGTGGAGGTAGCGGAGCAGTTCGCTGTATCGCCTGACTACGATAGCGTCCTACGGCAGCACGAATTGTGATCGGCAGGATCCAGAGCAATACGCGGCCCTATTTGCCACTGTCATTTGCGCCTATAATCCTGATGATTGGCACAAGTATCAGGTGCCGATCGACAGAATCTCGTCACAGCTCACGAGACTCACCACGCCCCATCAGTTCGGGTTCTATGAGGCGGCATGAGAGTGGGTCACCCCGAAGCAAGCGAAGCGCGTAAGTCCTTTGCTACAAAGGAGGACGGACTAGAAAGGAGGGACAGTCCTGATGACTGATCAGCAGGACCAGGGACAATTCGCCCGGCTGCGGGTCGTGTTTCTCGAGGCGACGAACCTGCCGCCTGAGCAGCGCGCCGCCTACCTGGACACGGCGTGCGGCGACGACGAAGACTTGCGAGCACAACTTGAGAAACTGCTCCGGCGGGATGATCCGGAGTCCACCGTCGCGGAGTTGCGAGGCCGAGTTGGCCGAGCGATACGGCCATTCGGGGGTGAGCCGCCCGAACCCGACATCGGCCCGCATCTGCGCGGATATCAGATCGTGCGCGAGCTTCACCGTGGCGGGCAGGGCATCGTCTACCAAGCCGTCCAGAAATCCACCAAGCGCAAGGTCGCAGTCAAGGTCATGAAGGAGGGACCGTTCGCCGGCTCGGCCGACAAGGCCCGCTTCGAGCGCGAGGTTCAGGTCCTCGGTCAGCTTAAGCACCCCAACATCGTCACCATCCACGACAGCGGGGCAGCCGCGGGTCACTTCTACTTCGTGATGGACTATATCAGCGGCCAGGCGCTGGATGCGTACATGTTCAGCGACGAGCGCTCGATCGGGGACACGCTGAAGCTGTTCGGCAAGATCTGCGACGCGGTGAACGCTGCCCACCTGAAGGGGTGATTCACCGGGACCTGAAACCCGGCAATATCCGGATTGACGATGACGGTGAGCCGTACATCCTCGACTTCGGCCTGGCGAAGGTCGCGACCAGTGAGGGCGCGGCGTCTGCGATGACAATGACGGGCCAGTTCATCGGCTCGCTACCCTGGGCCTCACCGGAGCAGGCCGAAGCGGCGCCGGGCAAGATCGACATGCGCACCGACGTGTATTCGCTGGGAGTAGTTCTGTACCAGATGCTGACCGGCAAGTTCCCGTACGAGGTGATCGGAAACATGCGGGACGTGCTGGACCGGATCATGAAGGCCGAGCCGGCAAAGCCGAGCACGATCCGCAGGCAGATCAACGACGAGGTTGAGACGATCGTGCTCAAGTGCCTGAGCAAGGAGCGCGAGCGGCGGTACCAGACAGCCGGCGAACTGGGCCGGGACATCCGACACTACCTCGCCGGTGAACCTATAGAAGCGAAGCGCGACAGCGCGTTGTACGTCCTGCGGAAGACGCTTCGGCGCTACCGCACGCACGTCGCGATCGCGTCAGCCTTCGTCGTCATGCTCTTGGCGGCGGTCCTGGTCAGCACCACACTGTACTTTCGTGCAGAAAACAACACGCCAACCTTAGGCCGATATGGCGCACGAGAATCAAGCCGTATGAACACGGAAAGCATGCTAACTTCCGAACACTCAATAATGTGGCGATGCTGCTGTGGAAGAGCGGATACCTTGGGAAACCTACAGCTCTGTTCACCACCGCGCTTAATTCGAATGTGCCAGTTCTCTGGGACTGGGACGACCTTAGCACAGTGTGGGATTCCTCTCGCGAAGACTCCCTTGACAACTTGCTGACCTGGCTGGTTGCCAGGGGACGAATCCATGCGGCTTTGAGGTTGGCGCGCGCCGCGTGGCAGTCCAGCCGCGACGTGCTGGGCGAGGATCACGTAGACACGGCCTTTTACGCAGAACGAGTGGGTCTGCTCCTGCTCGCGAAAGGCGAAACGGCCGAAGCCGAGTCCATGATTCGGAAGACCCTCAGTGCGAAAGAGCTTCAGCTTGGGGCTGAAAATCCCCACACGCTCGTATCGAAGCACAACCTCGCATTCGTGCTCGCGGCACGCAACGAGCTGGCGGCCGCGAGGGCGCTCATGAGTGAAGTGCTTCGTGGCCGCGAGGCTGAACTTGGCGAGCGCCATCCGGATACGTTGGCGGCCAGTTATCATCTAGCGTGGCTCATGCACCAGACCGGGGATGCTGCGGGATCGGCAGAGCGATACGCAGAAACGCTGCGAACGCTACGGGATTTGTGGGGTCCGGCCGTCCCCGATGTGTGTCGACTCGTTGATGCCCTGATCGAAGTCCATGTTTCGGAGAGCCGCTGGCCCTCAGCGGAGCGCGTCGCGAGAAAGCAACTCGAAGTCGTTCTGGCCGAAGTGTCCCCGAACTCATCACGAGCTACTGCGATTGCCCAAGCGCATGAGACACTAGGCACTCTGCTGGGCCGGATGGGCCGGCACGAAGACGCCTTGCCCTTCCATCGCGAGGCGCTGGAGGTACACCGGCGCGCGCTACCTGAAGATCACCCAGATGTTGCCGACAGCCTCGCCGGCTTAGGCGCAGTGCTTCTTGATCTGCAAAAGTACGTGGAGGCCGAGCCGCTGCTGCGTGAGTGCCTGGCGATCCGCAAGGAGAAGCTCCCCGACCATTGGCTGCGCTTCAACGCCCTGAGCCTCCTGGGCGGCGCGCTTGCCCGGCAAGGCAAGTTCGAAGAGGCCGAACCCCTGTTGCTCGGCGGCTATGCTCGGATGAGGGACGACCCGGCCGCGAACAATGACCGCAGACGTGAGGCGCTAGAACGGATCGTCGAGCTTTACGACGCCCGGCACGAAGCCCAGCCCGCCGAAGGCTACGACGCCAAGACCGCCGAGTGGCGCGCGACACTCGAGGTCTGGCGCGCATCCACCCAACCAGCCGGGAGGGCGGAGCCGTGAGCAACGGGCTCCGCTGCCTGCCCGACGAGCCAGTCTCGCAGGCTGGCCATGCGCTTACCCCGGAAATATCCCGTGCCAGCCGTCCCCTGCCATCATGCCCGCGTGACTTCTTTGTGCCACCTAGCCACTTCAGAGCCTTGCCGGCTGCCCGAATCGTGGCGGACGGAGTATTCGGTGTGCATAGTGGGCTGCTTCGATACCACTATCGCCAGGCGGCGTAGCTGGCATGGGGCGGGAATCCCATCATAGTCTCGTGCGAGCCGAGCGTGCGGTGAGCATTGCGCGCCCCGCGCAAACCGGCTCCGCCCTCCGTTCTGGGCGCTCGCAGCCCTGCCTTCGGGCGCGATGGAGTTTTTGGACAGTACGCGGTGTCGCGCTGTTTCGTTGTCAGGTCCTGAGACATCGGGGCTTCCATTCCGGTCGAGCCGCCGGCGCGGGCAGGCGTGACACGATCGGGGTTTCGAATCCGGCACAGGTCATGCGTCCGCCATGTTTGATCGCGGCGCCGCCCAGGCTGCGTATGGTATGCGTGGCGGTTCGGAGCTCTTCAGCCCGGGGCGGCGGTCATCACCGGCAACGTGGCGCCGCGCCGCTAGGAAGTCTTGGCAGTTCTCACGACTCTGGCGCAGGTTGCTGCGATAGGACAAACTGGCCACCAGTGTGATCAGCGGCTGGCGCCGGTGCCACAGGTTGCCCCAGACGCGGCGCAAGTTGCTGCCCAGCGAATAGAACGTTTGGTCGCAGATCTCCATTTCCGCGGCGATGCCCGCGCCGGAAAAGTGCCGGTAGCGGGCCACGGGGAACGTCAGCGTGTAGTGCTTCCAGTCTTCCGGAAACCGGTCGGCGGCAATCCGACCCTGTGCCGCGAGGTCGTCCCACAGCCGCGTACCGGGCAGCGGCGTGAGAAACAGGGTATTGAGAATATCGACGCCGTAGTTCTTCGCCGCCTCCACAATTCGTTGGCCGATGCCGGGTTCGTCCGTGTCAAGACCCACGATAAACGAGCCGACGACGAGGATCCTGTGCCGCTGGATGCGGCGGACCGACGCGGCGAAGTCGCGGTCGCGAAGCAGGTTGAACTTCTTGCCGACTTCCTTCAGGCCCGCCGCCGTCGGCGATTCGAAGCCGATGAAGACACCCGCACAGCCGGCCTTCGCGGCCAGCGTCAGCAGCTCTTCGTCGTCGGCCATGTTGATCGTCACCTGGGCAATCCACCGCTTGCGCAGCTTGGCCTGGATCATGGCGCGGAACAGGTCCTTCGCCCGGGCGGCATGTTTACGGCTCGTGCCAATCAGGTTGTCGTCCACGACAAGAACGAGCTTTTCCCGGATCGTGCCGAACTCACGCACGACGTCGGCGACGGGCCGCTGTCGATAGCGGTATCCGTTGAACGCCGTCACGCTGCAGAAGCTGCAATTGAGCGGACAGCCCCGCGTGGTCTGAATCGAGCCACACGCGTAATCGCCGGTCAACAGGTCATGCCGGGCGGGGGGCACCTTGTCCATCTCCGCATGCGCCCCCTCGTACAGGGGCTGCAAGACGCCCTGCCGGGCGTCGGCCAGAACCTGCGCCCAGACAGGCTCGGCCTCCCGGGTCACCACCGAATCCACGCATGCCGTGGCCTCTTCAGTGCACATGGTGGCGTGAATGCCGCCCATCACGACCGGCACGCTACGGCTACGGAACTCCGCTGCAACCTCGTACGCCCGGTTTGCCTGTGAGGTAAATGCGGTAACGCCCACCAGGTCTGGGCGCGGTAGGTTCCCGTAATTAGGCGCGCGGACATTCTCGTCGAAGATCGAGATCTCCCACTCCGGTGGGGTCAGCGCCGCCAGGGTCATCAGGCCCAACGGTTTCCAGACGCGGTAGCGATTCCACCGGCTTCTCTTGATGTCGGTCAGGCCTACAAGCGCGTTTCGCGGGTTGATCAGATAAAGGCGAATGGCGGTGGTCCTTTTACTTTCCGTCCGGCCTCAACTGGTTGACGCAGTGCGAGGCGGCAGATGGGCTCATTGACTCACGCATAGCGGAGGTGCTCGAGCGTGGCGGCTGTGAGGCTGCCGATACGTCCTCGATTGATGCCGTACCGGATGATCCCCGGTCTGGAGCAGAGGCAAAGCAGGCCAACGGACTTCGCGGATGGCGCATCACGCATGTCGCCGGCTCGTCAGCGCGTGCGTGACGAACCCTGTTCACTTGTTTTTCTTCTCTTTCTTCAGTTTGCGTTTCTCCGCCGGAGTACGCTGGGACTTTTTCTGCTGTTCCTTTTTTCCTTTGTCTTTTCTTCCCTTATCACCCATATCCGTTTCTCCTTGCTTGAAGACAACCTGCATCAGAATGTCGCGCGACCCAGTCTTCGGAACACCAAGCTCAGGGTATTGTAGCCGCCCAAGTCGGGCAACGCCCTAATCCTGCGGTAGGGAATGGTGCGTTGCTGGCGCGGGGCCAGGACCCTCGACGGTCGTGCTTTCTTGCTATGCGGCGGCTCACCGTTCGTCCGGCAGCTCATAGAGCCCGTGGCCCGCGCGGCGCAGCTTGCCCTGCCGCACCAACTCGTCCCATACCGCCTGGGGATACCGAGTCGGCGGCGGGATCGCCATGATGCCGGACCGGCCCCCGCTGCTCGTCGCACCGTGGCCCAGCCGCGATTCGTCATCGAGCCGCGTGAGCTTGAGCCGTTTCTTGAACGCTTTCAGCGCGTTCTTGAGCTGCGCGGAGTCGAAACTGCTGGGCAATGCAGCCCCCGGCTCGCCCGACGACATCGGCGTGTCACTCGTCATGGTGTGCTCCTATTGTACGCTCCCGTGGGCAGGTTGCCTAGGCGTTTGACCGAGCGGTGGCGCGCGCCGAGCGGCGGCGCAGCGCCAGGTTCTCGGCGACGATGGCGGCGCAGCTGCTGAGCAGGGCGCGGAACAAACAGAAGATACCGCCTGCGATGCCCATCACGGTCTGTCAGTCCTGGTTCTGTGAGGCGGCATCGTAGCCGATTTGGCGGCGAGGCGCGAAACGCGCAAGTCCTTAGCTATCAAGGAGGACGAGGCTTTCGGTAGGCACAGGGGCCAGAAGGGCAACCGAGCCGGCGTCACGCTCATCTCCGCCTCGTAAAGCCGCTGCGGTTCAATTCATGGCGATAAATGCTATCCTGCACACCCATGAGCGAAGAAACAATCAGACTCGGCGTTGTCGGCTGTGGCGGGTTCGGACTCTTTGCGCTGCAGCACTTCGCGCAGGTGCCCGGCGTACAGCTCGCCGGCATGGCCGGCACGCACCGGGAGGCTGCACAGGCCGCCGCGAAGCGCTTTGGAATTCCCAACATCCAGGAGATCGAAGCCCTGGTGCAGCGGCCAGACATCGACCTGGTCTATATCGCTACGCCGCCATTCTTGCACCATTCACAAGCATTGCTCGCGTTGCGGGCCGGCAAGCACGTGATTTGTGAGAAACCGCTGGCGATGACGACCGAGCAGGCCGACGAACTGATCGCCACCGCGGCAAAACGTAACCTGCTGGTAATTGCCAACCTGATGCAGCGTTACAATCCGCTGTTCGACGCGGTACGCCGCCTGGTTCAATCCAAGGTTCTGGGCGAGCCGCTTCACGCGTTCTTCGAGAATTACGCCGCGGACGAAGGACTGCCCGCGGAGCACTGGTTCTGGGATCGCGACAAGAGCGGCGGAATCTTCATCGAACACGGCGTCCATTTCTTCGATCTGTTCGAAGGGTGGCTCGGAGAGGGCAACGTGGTCGCGGCGCAGCGAACAACGCGGCCCGGGACGCAAATCGAAGAGCAGGTTCACTGCACCGTCCGTTACGGCGACACGACACTGGTGAACTTCTACCACGGCTTTCATCAACCCGGGCGACTCGACCGGCAGGAGTTCCGCTTGGTTTTCGAGCGCGGCGAGGTCTCGCTCTACGACTGGGTTCCGTGCCGCGTTCGGATTCGCGCCATCGCCGATGAGAAGAACACGCGCGAGCTGTGCGAGTTTTTCCCCGGGGCCCGGCTCGACGTCAGTGCGGTCTATTCACCCAAAGACCGCGTTTGCCTGGGACGCCATAAGACGTTGGACGTCTACCAATCGCTGGAGATGGCTTATGGCGAAGGGGAGAGCAAGATGCATCGGTACGGCCAACTGCTTCGCGCGATGCTCGCGGATCAGGTGGCCTGGATTCGCGACCACTCGCACCAGCGACGTATCACCGAAGAAAACGGCCGCGCATCACTCGCGCTGGCGATCGAGGCCACTCGCATGGCGAACGCGGGAGGCAATCCATGATTCGTCGTCTGTTCAACACCTGTCTGTGCCGGCCCGGTGACCTGAGGCCGTCGCGCGATGATCTCGAGATCGTCGGTACATTCAATCCGGGAGCAATCGCGTTCGGTGACGAGGTGATTATTCTCGTACGGGTGGCTGAGCGACCACGCGAGCGACGCGAGGGTTATACCGCTCTGCCGCGCTGGCAGGCCGGTGCGGGCCTGACAGTGGATTGGATCGCCAACGACGAAATCGACTCTTTAGACGCCCGGGTTGTCCAGCGAAAGCGCGACGGTCTGGTCCGCCTGACGTTTGCCTCACACCTTCGTATCCTGCGCAGCGGCGACGGACGCTCAATCGATCGCGAAGACGACGTTCGGTTCGAACCGCAGGGCGAGTTCGAGGAATTCGGCGTCGAGGACCCCCGCATCACACGCATCGGCGACACGTACTGGTTCACATACGTTGCCGTCTCGCGTCACGGCCCCGCAACCGCGCTGGCGTCAACAACCGACTTTCAGACCTTCACGCGGCACGGCGTGATCTTCCCGATCGAGAACAAGGACGTCGTGCTGTTCCCCGAACCGATCGGCGGCGAGTACGTCGCGCTGCATCGTCCGCTCGGCGGAACGCCTTTTACGCAGCCGGAAATCTGGCTGGCCCGCTCGGCGGACATGGTCCACTGGGGCCGGCACGAGGTCTTGCTCGGGAGCGTTTCCGGCTGGGATGCCGGTCGAGTCGGGGCGGGCGCACCTCCCATCCGCACGCCCGATGGCTGGCTCGAAATCTACCACGGCAGCGCCAAGCCGGCCGGCGACAGTGGCGTGGGGGCGTACTCCGCCGCCGCACTCCTGCTCGACCTGAACGAGCCGCACCGCATCGTCCGCAAGTCGTCGGAGCCGATTCTCGTACCCGAAGCCGATTTTGAACGGGAAGGTTTCATGCCGAACGTGGTGTTCCCGACCGGCGTGGTCGATCGCGGCGAGACCCTGCTCGTTTACTACGGCGCCGCCGACACGGCCTGCGCTGTCGCGGAGCTTTCAAAGGCCGATGTTCTGGCGGCAATGCGGTAGTACGCACGCGGAACGGCTGACGGGTTCAGTTTTCAGGGTTCAGGGTTCAGTTTTGAGGGTCCAGGGTTCAGAGTGTGGCACCGGCATCCTGCCGGTGATTCCTGTGCGGCACCGGTTTGCAACCGGTGTTCCTCACCGCCTTGCCGTCTTGCTGCCTGGTTGCGTACACTGTGCGCCATGCCCGGCAAACGTCCGTCGAAAGAAGCACAGCTCGCCGAGCCGCGTGGCATCCGGCCCATGCTCGATCGATGAAGACACGGGCAGACCCGCCTCCGGCGGACCTGCCCGTGCCACCCGCGTTGAACCGGCCGCCCGTCCGCGGCAGCGCGCGGTCGTTTAGGGACAGGTCGTGCCGTAATGGCTCAGCAATTCCGCCAAGTCGCTCAAGTCTACGTCGCCGTCAGCGTCGAGGTCGCCGTCTTCGTAAACAGCGCCGCTGGTCATGCCGTAGTTCGACAGCAGTTGGGCCAAGTCGGATAAGTCTACGTCGCCGTCGCCGTCGAGGTCGCCGGGGCAGTCGGGCGCGGCGGCCTTCAGACCGAGACTGTGGTACCTGCCCCCCGCGACGGCCACGAAATCTTCGTTCGGCGCCGACACGTCGCATTGGCCGTAGTTGTTCCTTCCCCAGGCCACGATCGAGCCGTCGGACTTCAGACCGAGACTGTGGTAGTAGCCCCCCGCGACGGCCACGAAGTCCGTGTTCGGCGCCGGCACGTCGCATTGGCCGTACTCATTCCATCCCCAGGCCACGATCGAGCCGTCGGACTTCAGACCGAGACTATGCCACCCGCCCCCCGCGAGGGCCACGAAGTCCGTGTTCGGCGCCGGCACGGCGCATTGGCCGTAATCGTTGTTTCCCCAGGCCACGATCGAGCCGTCGGTCTTCAGACCGAGGCTGTGTCCGTAGCCCCCCGCGACGGCCACGAAGTCCGTGTTCGGCGCCGGCACGTTGCATTCGCCGTATAGGTTGCGTCCCCAGGCCACGATCGAGCCGTCGGACTTCAGACCGAGACTATGGTAGTAGCCCCCCGCGACGGCCACGAAATCTTCGTTCGGCGCCGGCACGTCGCATTGGCCGTACTCGTTGTACCCCCAGGCCACGATCGAGCCGTCGGACTTCAGACCGAGACTGTGGTTGCCGCCCCCCGCGACGGCCACGAAATCTTCGTTCGGCGCCGGCACGTCGCATTGGCCGCTACTGTTGTACCCCCAGGCCACGATCGACCCGTCGGCCTTCAGGCCGAGACTGTGGTACGCGTCGCCCCCCGCGACGGCCACGAAGTCCGTGTTCGGCGCCGGCACGTCGCATTGGCCCTCGTAGTTCCACCCCCACGCCACAATCGAGCCGTCCGCCCCGGCCACCGCCGGCATCAGCAGTGCAAACAGCAAACCACACGCAGTCGCTTCGATTACTCTTCTCGTGATTCTCATGGAAGTGTCTCCCTTTCTCGAAAGGCCCAAGTGGTTCGGACAACGGAGCCCCGGCGCCGAGCTTTCCACATTCTTACAGCATCGCGTTCCAGCAGCAACATCGGGAAGCAAGAAAGCGCCAGCACGGATTGTCCTTACCGCAGAGAGCGCGGAGAACGCAGAGGTTTGTTGAGTAAGAACTCATAAGGAAATCCGGCCTCTCTCCGCGATCTCCGCGTGCTCCGCGGTGAATCATTCGGCCCCGGCGACGGCATGGCCGGAAACCGCCCAAACCCCGTTTTTGACCCCCTCCGGCCCGTTTTCGACCGCCAGCAGCGTCGCCGGAGCTTCCAGCAGCGCCGCCGACCCTCCCAGCGGGTCAGGCGACGGTTCCTGGGGCGCCGGCGGAGCTTCCTGGGGGGCCGGCCGAGCTTCTCGGGGCGCCAGCGGCGCTTCCTGGGGCGCCGGCGGGGCACCCGCTGAAGGCCGTGGATCACCCGCTGAAGGCAGCGGATCATCCACTGAGAGCGGCGGACCACCCGCTGAGGGCGGCGGATCGTCCGCTGCGGGCGGGAAAGAAGAAGAGGAGAAGGTCGGCAACCAGGGACTCAAGTCCCTGGCAAGCATCGCGCGCCTTCCGGGCGAACAAACGCGCGATTCCTCGCCCGGAGGGCGCACGTTCGTTGCCAGGGGCTTCGAGCCCCTGGAAGGGAAGCCCCCCCATACCATCTTCCTTTCTTCTTCCTCCGCCCGGAGGGCGGACGAAGCTCGCGAATTGAACCTCGTCCGCCCTCCGGGCGGAAAAGAAGAAGAGGAGAAGGTCGGCAACCAGGGACTCAAGTCCCTGGCAACCATCGCGTGCCCTCCGGGCGAAGAAGAATAATGGGGACTCTCTCCTCCAGGGATTCAAATCCCTGGCAACCATCGTGCGCCCCCCGGGCGAAGAAGCCCGCGCCCTCCCGGGGAAAGAAACGCGCGACCTCCGGGCGGAAAAGAATAATGGGAACTCTCTCTCCCAGGGATTCAAATCCCTGGCAACCATCGTGCGCCCTCCGGGCGAAGAAACGCGCGTCTCCTCGCCCGGAGGGCGCACGGTTGTTGCCAGGGGCTTCGAGCCCCTGGAAGGGAAGCCCCCCCTGCCATCTTCCTCTCTTCGTCCTCCGCCCGGAGGGCGGACGAAGCTCGCGAATTGAACCTCGTCCGCCCGCCGGGCGGAAAAGAAGAAGAGGAGAAGGCCGGCAACCAGGGACTCAAGTCCCTGGCAAGCATCGCGCGCCTTCCGGGCGAACAAACGCGCGATTCCTCGCCCGGAGGGCGCACGTTCGTTGCCAGGGGCTTCGAGCCCCTGGAACGGAAGCCTACCCCTCTCTTCTTCCTCTCTTCTTGCTCCGCCCGGAGGGCGGACGAAGCTCGCGAATTGAACCTCGTCCGCCCTCCGGGCGGGAAAGAAGAAGAGGAGAAGGTCGGCAACCAGGGACTGAAGTCCCTGGCAAGCATCGCGCGCCCTCCGGGCGAAGAGAATAATGGGGACTCTCTCCCCCAGAGATTCAAATCCCTGGCAACCATCGCGCCCCCTCCGGGCGGAAACGAATAATGAGGACTCCCCCCCCCCAGGGATTCAAGCCCCTGGCAACCATCGCGCGCCTTCCGGGCGAAACGCCCGCCCCACCCTGAACCCTGGACCCTGGACCTTCGGCAAACAGGACGTTCCAACGCCCCAAGGACGCGCGATTCTTCGCCCGGAGGGCGCACGATGGTTGCCAGGGGCTTCGAGCCCCTGGAAGGGAAGCCCCCCCTGCCATCTTCCTCTCTTCTTCCTCCGCCCGGAGGGCGGACGAGGGTCACTTGAATAGCTCGTTCTCGTCGAACTCAACGCCGTGCCTGCGAAGCAGCTCGAGGAGCTCCGACCTGAAATCCTGGCGCTGGTGGTGCTCCTTCTGTCGCGCGATGTAGGCCTCGACCTCCGGCACAACGGACTTGCTGACGGTGAACCCGCCGTAGCCCTCCTGCCAAGAGAAACGCCCGAGCCGCGGGAACGTTTCGTTGATCCATTTCGATGATCTGCCCTTGACCTGCCGGAGCAGTTCGGAGTGCGACAGGTCCGAGCGGTAGCGGACCAGCAGGTGAACATGGTCTGGCATGCCGTTGACCGCCAGGAGCGTGCAGCGCAGGTCGCGCACGATACCGCCGATGAACGGGTACAGCCGCGCTTCTAAACCAGGCGTAAGCAGGCCCGCGCGCTGCTTTGTGCTGAAGACCGTGTGGTAGAAGTTCTGCGTATATGCGCTGGGCATGGCAAGGCCCCGACCGCGTCCGTCCTCCGGACGGAAGAAGAGAAGAAGATTCCATTATTCCAGGGACTTCAGTCCCTGGCAACCATCGCGCGCCCTCCGGGCGGAAGAACAGAAGAGGATCCCATTATTCCAGGGGCTGAAGTCCCTGGCAACCGTCGCGCGCCCTCCGGGCGGAAGAACAGAAGAGGATCTCATCATTTCAGGGACTGAAGTTCCTGGCAACGCGCGCCGCGGGGCGGAACCCACCGTGCGTCTCGGCGGCCGGCGGGTCGCCCAGGCCAAACGGCGAGCGGAACACTGTTGACCCTTCGGCTGTGCCCAGGGCGGGCAGATCAGCGCCACGCGTCGTGGCCGCGATGCCCGCACTCGCGCGCGAGGCCGCCCGTCCTTTGGCCCGCGCCGCGTAGATTGTGGCCTTTATCCTGAAGCCGACCATTCGCGACGCGCGGATCGGGCCTCTCGTATCGCAGGGGCTCGGCATCGAGTAGAATCAGCGTAACCGTTTCACCGGCTTTTCCGAGACCGCGGCGCTGGTGGGATGCGCAGCGGGTACCCGGCGTTCCGGACAGCCCGGCTGCGACGCGGCGTCTGGGAGGAATTATGGCAACACGGAAGGCTGTTTCGCAGAATGACATGTCCGCCACATCACGAACCTCCGTCGCGCTGATCGGTTCGTATGTTCCGCGTCGCTGTGGCATTGCGACGTTCACACATCACCTCGCCTCGGCGATTGCCGAACGAATCTACGATCAGCCGCTCGAATCCACTGAACGCGTACGAATCGTCGCCGTAAACGATCAGGATGACGTGTACAACTACGGCCCCGAAGTCGCGTTCGAGATCGGACAGCACCGCAAGTACGATTACCGCAACGCCGCCGATTTCCTCAACGACAGCAAGTTCGACACGATCAGCTTGCAGCACGAGTACGGGCTGTTCGGCGGCGAGGCCGGTGTGTACCTGCTCGAATTACTGGAGCGGCTCAAGAAGCCCATCGTCTCGACGTTGCACACCGTGTTGGCCGAGCCGAACGATAGCCAGCGTGATGTTTTCAGACGCATCTGTGATTGCAGTGCAACGCTGGTCGTGATGGCCGAACGCGCCCGCGCGATTCTCAGCGACTGCTACGGCATCCCCAAAGAACGGATTCGTCTCATCCATCACGGCGTTCCGGACGTGTCTTTCGGGAACACGGAGACGTTCAAGGGGCGTTTCGACACGGCCGGCAAGCCGACCATCCTGACCTTCGGCCTGCTGAGCCCCAACAAGGGCATCGAAATCATGCTCGACGCCCTGGCCAAGATTGTGCCTGATCATCCTGACGTCGTGTTCACCGTTCTCGGCGCAACGCACCCGCACGTCAAGCGCGATTCGGGGGAATCGTATCGGCTGTCGCTCGAACGCCGTGCCCTCGAGCGGGGCATTCAGAAAAACGTCATCTTCCAGAACCGGTATGTTTCCGAGGAGGACCTTTGCGAGTACCTGGCGGCGGCTGACATCTACGTTACGCCGTACCACAACAAAGAACAGATTGTGTCCGGGACGTTGGCGTATGCCCTTGCCGCCGGAACCGCCGTCGTCTCGTCGCCCTACTGGTACGCTCAGGAAATGCTCGCCGAGGGACGGGGGCGTCTGGTGGGATTCGACGACGTGGACGGGTTTGCCGACGCTCTCCGCGACCTGCTCGAAGACGCCCACAAACGCGAGCGGATGCAGGTGGCCGCGTACCGGTTCGGTCGGGCGATGATCTGGCCGCGAGTCGCGTCGCAGTACCACAAGACCCTGGCTGAGGCGCGCGCGGACACTGTCGAACGAGCGAAAGCTCGGGCGAGTGAGGACAAGGTCGAGTTTCGCATGCGGCTCTCGTTGCCGGAAGTGCGGCTCAACACTCTTCTGGCAATGACCGACGACGTGGGCATTCTACAACACTGCGCGTACGCGACCCCGGACCGGTGCCACGGTTATACGACCGACGACAACGCCAGAGCGGTGATCGTCGCGTCGATGGCCTGGTCGCACTTCCAGGACGAACGTGTCCTGGGTCCGCTGTGCACCTACGTCGCGTTCCTGAATCACGCGCGGCCGGCCGGCGGCGGGCGCTTTCGCAACCTGATGAGCTACGATCGCCGCTGGCTCGAGACGGATTGGAGCGACGACTGTCAGGGTCGCGCGCAATGGGCGCTGGGCTACCTGATCAACCACGCACCCAACAAATCCATGCGTCTGCTGGCCGAAGATCTGTTTCGTTTGTCGCTGGGGAACTTCGAGCGCATCGCGAGTCCGCGGGCCTGGGCGTTCGCTATTCTGGGCCTGCATTACTACCTGCGCGAGGTGCCGGACGATCGGGCTGCTCGCGCAACGCTGAAGACGCTCGCCCAGCGGCTGAATACCGCCTTCCAAGAGTGTGAGACGGTCGATTGGCCGTGGTGTGAGGACGTGGTCACGTATGACAACGCCCGTATCCCTCAAGCACTGATCCTGGCGGGAATGGCGCTCGGCGAGGAAAGCCTGAAGCACAGGGGGCTGCGGGTGCTGACCTGGCTGCTCGACGTCCAGACCGCCGAGGCGGGTCATCTCTCCGTGATCGGCAGCGACGGCTGGTTTCGTCGTGACGGGTATCGCGCCGTCTACGACCAGCAACCGCTCGAGGCGGCAGCCCTGATCGAGGCCTGCAAGGCCGCCCACCGAGCCACTGGCCAGGATAAGTGGCTGATCGAAATGCGCCGCTGCTTCGCTTGGTATCTGGGCCAGAACGACGCCGGCGTCTCACTCATCGAGTTCAAGTCCCACGGCTGCCACGATGGTCTGATGCGCGGCGGGGTCAATGAGAACTTCGGTGCCGAATCGTGCTTATCGTGGCTGCTGTCGTTGTTGACCATGCACGAGATGCAGCCCGGTGAGGCGCCGGATCGCTCCTGGGAGTCCGCCGTCGCCGACGGCGAGTTGGGATCGCTACTTGGTGTACAAGAAGAGTCGAATGTCGAGTCGAAGCCAGCTAAGAGTCATCCGAAGGCCTGAGCGCTTCGTCGCGGATAAGCGGCGCGTGATCACGCGGCCATTCGTTCCGGACAACGCGGAGCATCTCAAGTCGGTGCTCGATCGCATTCTCGGGCTCCCCGACGCCGAGGTCAGCCGCCTGTTGGCCGAAGTGATGGCGGACTTCTCGACTCGCCACCGAGATATCATGCAGGCGTTCGAGGACCACTATAGCATGGTCTCCGAGCACCTCGACGGCGGGCCTCCTTCCTGCGAACGTCGCTTGTTGATCGGTGCGTATTTCACCAAGGAGTACTCGGTCGAGGCCGCCGCTCTGTTCAACCCCTCGATGGTGCCGCATCCCGACCAGAGCGATCTGCCACCAGGCGCATGCCGGATCATCGTCAGCCTCCGCGTCACCGGCGAAGGACACGTTTCATCCATAGGATTCCGGTCCGGGATGATTGATGCGGCCGGGGAGATCACGATCGACCCCGCCAGCCGCCACGTCACCACGCCTGAAATAATCAGCACGCTGGTCTACGACAAGCACACGTTCGACCTCAAGCTTTCCGAGATGGGCGTCCACAACGACATCTCGGAGATCGTCCTTGAAAACGTGCCGCCAAAATTCACCGCCGATGATCTCAAGCAGGGCATCAAAAACCTGCGGCGACGGGGCACCGCCCCGACGATCGTTCGCGAAACAGTGGATGCAATTGCGTGGCTTGCCCGCAGCAATTACGTCGCCGTATTTCCGCAGGACTGCGCCGTGTCCGAGAGGATCATCTTCCCCGTCAGCGAGAACGAGAGTCGCGGAATCGAAGACGCCCGCTTCGTCCGCTTCGTCGACGACGATGGGGTGGGTATGTATTACGCGACCTACACTGCTTTCAACGGATTCCAGGTCCTGCCGCAGATGATCGCGACGCCCGACTTTCGCTCGTTCAGGATCTCGACACTCAATGGTAAGTGCGCGGCGAACAAGGGTATGGCCCTCTTCCCGCGTAAGCTTGACGGCCTGTACACCTCGATCTCACGCCTCGACGGAGAGAACCTCTACCTGCTGAAGTCCGACAATATTCAGTTCTGGAACACGGCGAAAAAGATCCGTGGACCACAGTATCCCTGGGAGTTCTTCCAGATCGGCAATTGCGGCTCCCCAATCGAAACCGACGAAGGCTGGCTCCTGCTCAACCACGGCGTCGGGCCGATGCGCCGCTACGCCGTCGGCGTTGACCTGTTGGACAAGAAAGATCCGTCGCTTGTGATCGCCCGGCTGGACGAACCAATCCTGATTCCCGAAGAACATGAGCGTGACGGATACGTGCCCAACGTCGCCTACTCCTGCGGCGCGATGGTCCACAACGACCAGTTGATCATCCCATACGCCATGTCCGATTCAATCGCGGGAATCGCGACGCTCTCCTTGCCGGAACTCCTGGCGCAACTTTCACGAAGTCGCGTTCATGCGTAGTTTGTGCGTACTGAATATTCGATCCGCAGTGGTTCGACCGTGAACGACGGCTTGAATCTGCCGGGTGGGCCGAATGAGTCGCGCTGGGTGTGCTGGTCCAACGATTCTGGCACCGCGCGAGATGGGTCATAATGCCCTACCGGGTAAGCTGTTACGCTGAGTGTCAGCAACCCGGAAGGCGAGGTGGCGAGGCGCGAGAATCCGTGAGGACTCGACGCGAAACGTGTCCCTGTTTGCTACTGGCGCTTGGGCCTATGGTCCTAACGTTGTGCCCAAACGCCACAAACTCCGTAACCTGTTCTCCTGGAACGACTTAGCGTGGCGGTGTTAGGTGTGACCCAAAAACAGTTGTGGAGCCCGGCCGCAGGGACGCCTACCGGGCGGATTGACCGTTTGAAATAACACGACTTACGAATTTCCGCCGCGGTCCAGCTGCTTGCGACGCGGTTTCCAACGCGCAGCCGACACCTGGAACGCGGAGCGGCGCTGGCCTTGTCAGATCCTTCGGTCTGGCATCCGTTGCGGCGGAAACCGCCGATGTGAGCACCCAAACCCCCTTGTCCATACCGAATATCCCATCCGGATCAATCCGCGCGGCTGACCTGCGTCGTCGCCGGCCGGATGAGGCCTCAGATCACGCCGGTTTCGGGCCGGCGGACGCGCGGCAGATCTGATCGGCGCGGTGGGCGCACGCGGCTTGCGCGGCGAACCGTGGCGTCCGGACTCGGTTACGGCTGCGCGCCGGTAAAGACGGTTTGGAACTGCGCGAAATCCGTCAAGTCCACGTCCTCATCGGTGTCGAAGTCGAACACGGAGCAGCCCGGCGGGAGCGGGCTGCCGTTCGGGCCGGTCATGCACGCCGGGAACTCGGCGAAATCATCTCCGTCGACGTCTCCATCGCCGTCGTGGTCGCCCGCCAGAAACGTCCCCAGAATCGTGAACGGCTGCGGCGTGATCGCGCTGACCGCATCGAGCGTGAAGCGGAGATGACAATTCGTCGACGTCGGTAATTCGGCTGGCAGTGACCACTGAAAGCGGCCGTTGTTCGGTACCGATGAGACCACGGGCATCCACGACCCATCGGAACCGTCGAGCGACAATTCAATAGCCATGGTCGGCTGTTCTGAGCCGGGGACGGCCGCGGTCCAGTCGATGAATCGCACCGAACCAGCTATGAACGTCTCACCACCACGCGGGTATTGCGGGTATATCCACATGGAGGCCGGCACGGAGCTTTCCGCGTAGCAATACACGAAGTTCTTGTCGAACCAGAAAAACGGCGGGACGAAAAAGTCCTCTTCCTGCACCACCACCAAGTCAGGGTAACCGTTGTGGTCGACGTCCACCCCGGCGCGCAGGGTGGCATGCCCGTGATTTTCCGGCGTCGCGATCGAAGCAAGCAATTGCCAATTCCCGGCGCCGTCACCGCCGTAAACCGCAACCGTTCCGGGGCTGTCGGAACCGGGGTCGAACGCCACGACGTCGCCGTGTCCATCGAGGTTCATGTCGGCGATCTGGGTGAGCCTGAAACCTCCGGAGCTTGGCAGATTGCCGGAGAGGTCCTGCCACGCGCCAGCGTCCGTCCGCGTATACACCTTGATTCCGCCGTCGGCCGTGACGTACGTCACGTCGTCTTGGCCGTCATCGTTGACGTCGCCCAGGGAGATGCCGGCATGGGCCCCCGAGAGACTCGCGACAAAACCACCGGCACCGTCTCCGAGCCCGACGGTAGCGCTGCCGTAGGCGGCGGCGAAGTCGGCCAGCCCGTCGCCGTTGACGTCACCGAACTGGAACAACATGCTCGAATTGCCCGCCACGGCAGCCGAGCTCTGCGTCCATGAACCATCCATGTTGTTTAGGTAAACGCGGGCGCCGTTGGAGCCGCCGAAGGACGCGCAGCCGATGTCGAGGTCGCCGTCGTTGTCGACGTCGGCGAAGTCCGTGCCGAACATGCCCCACGTTTCGCCGTTGGTGGCCAGCCCGTCGTCCCACGGCGTCCAGAACTGGCCCGAACCGTCACCCAGCGCGACTTCGATCAGTTGGTCGCCCAGGTCGACGCCGGAGTAGTTGTGGTGCATGGCGTAGCCGACGTCCATGAGGGCGTCGTTGTTGGCGTCACCCAACGCGACGCCGCCGTAGCCGAAGTCGCCGTACTGGAAGACGGACCAGTTCCCGCCACCGTCGCCGAACCAGACCATTACGCCGTGTTCCCCGCCTTCGAGGCCCGGCGAGCCGTGATCGCCGATTGAGACGAGGTCGACATGGCCGTCGCCGTTGACGTCGCCGAATTCGAACTCAGTTTGACCGGTGTCCAGCTCCGGTACATGCAGGCCGGTCGAGATGTCGACGTACTCCAACTGCCCCCGGGCTGCGGGCGAAGCGACCCATGCGGCAGCCATTAGCACCAAGAGCGTTCGGTAACCCACAGCAGACCTCCTTCCCATCCGGCAGGGAACGCAGCGCATCCCCAGTCTCGGATACCGATAGTATACCACTGTGCTGGCCCCGCGATTCTCGCGCCGCGCGAGATGGACCATACTGCCCTGCCGTGTAAGCGTTTGTGCTGAGTCTCAGCAACCCGGCAGGCAGGAAGGCCCAGGGCGAGAATCCGTGGGGGCCCAGCTAGAAATGTGGCCCTGTTTGCTACTGTCACTTGCGCCTATGACGCTGATGATAGGTCCGCTGGTCGGCCTGTCTGAGACTTCAAGGAGCCGCTGCATCCAGCAGGTGATCGCCGGGTTACTAACACTCCATCATGGAACACGCCCGCTTCTGGCTTCCGTTAGCTGCCCTGCGGCCGCGTGAAGGCACTTGCCGCCCGGCCGGGCGCTTGCGAGCAGCGTCCTGAAGAAAGGGCTACAAGGATTGTCGGAACACGCTGCCCTGGCAGTGACATTGGTTCTGCTTGTAGCGCGTCCCTCATCAAACCAGCCGCCTGTCCAACCGCCCCGGGCAGGACGTTAACAGCGGTGAGCGTGACGGTGTACCATGCGACGGAACACGCGGGCAGCCACCGTGTCTCGTTCGGTTGGTGCGCGCCCTCATTCCGAAGCCTCGATCCGAGGACACGATCCGATGAATGGAAGCACGGCGCGATACGAAGGAACGATGCTGGGCCTGGCCATCGGCGACGCCTTGGGCTGGCCGGTGGAATTCATGTCGCTCGACCAGATTCGGGCCGAATACGGTTCTGATGGGATCACCGATCTGGAACCCAGCCGTGGCCACCCGGCCGGGACGTTCACTGACGATACGCAGATGAGCCTGGCTATCGCCCGGGCGATCCTGTCGAAGGGGCGCGAGCCGGAGGGCGTGTTTGTCGGGGAGGTGGCACGCGAGTTTGTAGCGTGGTCCCGATCGCCGGAGAACGATCGAGCGCCCGGCAACACGTGCATGGCGGCGTGTCGAGAACTGGCCCGCGACCCGGATTGGTCCGCTCCGGGCCACAACAACTCCAAAGGTTGCGGAACAGCTATGCGCACCGCTCCGATCGGCTTGGCGTGGCACGGCGACGAGGATCGCATCGTCCGGCTCGCCGCTGAGACGAGTACACTTACGCACGGGCACCCGGCCGCGACGGCGGGCGGTGTCGCCACCGCGCTGCTCGTCAACTGGGCGCTGGACGGAGTCGAGCCCGAGGAGATGCTCCAACGGCTCGTTGGTCACACACGCCCGATCAGCGAGGAATTCGTCGCGAAGGTGGAACAGGTGCCGACTGTTCTCGACCGGAAGCCCGAATCGGCGTACGCCGTGCTCGGCGGCGCCTGGGTGGCCGACGAGGCGATCGCTTGCGCTCTGTACGCATTCTGGCGCTCGCCACGGGATTACCGCCGTACGGTCACGACGGCGGTCAACATGAACGGCGACTCGGATTCCGTGGGCTGCATCGCCGGGGCGATCAGCGGGGCATTCAACGGCGTTGAGGCAATTCCCGACGAATGGCGAACCACCGTCGAGCAGGCGGATCAGCTTGGGGAAGTAGCCTGCGGGTTGTGTGCTGTCGCGGCGAGCGGTACATGATGATTAGCCTGTGCCGGTAGAATCGCGGCTCGGTTTCAGGAGATCGCCCATCTAATTGAGGCGTGGCTGCGCGGGTATATGTACTGCAGCTTGCGCCCGCGGGTTCTGGGGGGCGTCTGTTGCTCTGGCATAGACCATTCCCAATCGAGCTTGCTCAATGCACCAGAGGCCCTCCCACGCGACGAGTTGCCGTGGGGACGTCTCGATACCTCGCGCGGAATACAATAATAACCAAAGGAGAAGCGAGATGACGTTCGTTAGATCCACACTAGCCATCTGGAGCATCGTGGGCGCCTTGTCGTCGTACACAACCGCACAGCTCACACCCGGGCATGCATCCGCACCAGCGCCAACGTTGCACAAGACCGTCCAAATCGAGGGTTTGGACATCTTCTATCGCGAAGCTGGACCGGAGGACGCCCCGGCAATCCTCCTGCTGCACGGCTTTCCGACCTCCTCGCACATGTTTCGGAATCTGATTCCCGCTTTGTCGGATCGGTACCACGTGGTCGCGCCGGACTATCCGGGCTATGGCAACAGTTCGATGCCGTCGGTCACCGAATTCGATTACAGCTTCGATCGATTCGCTGAGATCATCGAGAAGCTCACCGTGAGGCTCGGCCTGAAGCGGTACAGCCTGTACGTGATGGACTACGGCGCTCCCGTCGGTTTCCGACTGGCCGCGAAGCATCCAAACCGTGTGGAAGCGCTCATCATTCAGAACGGAAACGCGTACGTCGAAGGCATCGACAACGACTTCTGGGAGCCGATCAAGGCCTATTGGAAGGACCGCGCGGCGTTCGACGAGGGGCTGGACAATGATTGGTGGAAGAACGTCAAGGCAGCCTACAAGAAACCGTCGATGTCGAACGAGGAAGCGCTCCGATTTCTCCTGACCATCGGCGCCACGCAATGGCAGTACACCAACGGCGCCCGCAACCGGGAAGCCATCAGCCCGGACAACTGGCACGTCGATCAACGGCTGCTCGATCGACCGGGGAACCAGGCGATTCAGCTCCAGATGTTCTATGATTACGGCAGCAATCCACCCTTGTATCCCGAGTGGCAGGCGTATTTCCGCAAGCACCAGCCGCCGACGTTGGTCGTGTGGGGCAAGAATGATGAAATCTTCCCAGTCGAGGGTGCGTACCCGTACAAGCGCGACCTGAAGAACATCGAGTTTCACCGGCTCGATACCGGCCACTTCGCGCTCGAAGAGGATGGCCAGCTCATTGCCGATTACATCAGGCGATTTCTGAGCAAGAACGTGAAGCATCGCCAGCCCGGGGAAGCGCAGGGCGAGGAATCCAGGCAGAATGAAGTGGCCGCCGAATGCCGTCGCGAGAGCGGCTTCGGAGGACGGTTCCCTGAAGTGGAGAATAACCCATGAAACGGCCGGTCAGTGACATCGCCTTCACGCCGTCGGTCAAAGCTGTCCAGGAGCGTCTCGGCTCTCGAAGAGGGTATGCCTCAATGGAGCAACGCGGGGGCTGGAATGACGTCGTTACGCCGGATCTCGCTGCGTTTATTGCCGAGCGAGACACGATGTTCATCGCAACTGCCAACGCCGAGGGGCAACCGTACATACAGCACCGCGCGGGTCCGCGCGGGTTTCTAAAGGTGTTGGACGAGCACACGCTGGGATTTGCCGATTTCCGTGGAAACCGTCAGTACATCACGGTGGGGAATCTCGTAGACAATCCCAAGGCGTTCATGTTCCTGATGGACTTCGCAAACCGGCGCCGCATCAAGATTTGGGGCCGAGCCGAGGTCGTCGAGAACGACGCCGAGCTTCGCAAGAAATTGTACGACCCGGAGTACGGGAGCGAGCCTGAGCGGACGTTCCTGTTTCATGTTGACGCCTGGGATGTGAACTGCCCGCAGCACATCAAGCCGAGATTCACCGAAGAAGAGATTGGTGAGTCAATGCACGCCCTTCACACGCGGATCGCAGAGTTGGAAGCCAAGGTGCGCAACTGTCGGCCAAACGAGTTCGTCGGAGTCGACGACGCGGCCAACTCGTAGCGAGTCGCTGCACATGAGAGCCAGCCTCACCGGGTTCATTGATGAACCGTCGCAAACAAGACCGCTTTCACTTGAATCGGGTACCGCGCGGGATACGATGACGGCTTGAGGTCGCATGAATGGTAACGTTGGCCCCCGAGTGCTCGATGGTGATCAAGGGCTGTCTCTCTGCTTGGAGGTTGGGCCATGACGGACGAAGTATCGCCAACAACGATGATTGAGGGGGGAACGCCGACCGTCTACGTATCGAACATGGATCGCGCAGTGGAGTTCTACACGCAGACGCTTGGGCTCAAGCTGGCCGGTCGGTACGGAGACGAGTACGCCTCGGTCGATGCAGGCAAGGGGTTCTTCGTCGGACTTCACCCGGCAGGTCCGCGCAGTCCCAAGCCGGGCACGCCCGGCTCGATTCAGGTGAGCTTCGGTGTGCGCGGGCAAATCGAAGATGTCGTCGAGGAGCTGAGGCGGCGCGGTGTGAGCTTCCACGGACCAGTCAACTGCGACGGTCCCGTGAAGCTCGCATTCTTCACGGACCCGGATGGCAACGAGCTTTATCTGTGCGAGTACATTGCTGGCCATTGACGAGCCAGCTTCTCCGGATGGCCGACCCTACGCTGCATGCACGACGCGGGTCCCCGCCCAACGATCACCGAATCGCGCCTTCTCCGGCGAGCGCAGAATGAGCACGACCCCCACGACGTTGAGAGCAGGCAACCCGTCCACCAGCCGGAGAAGATTCCGTGCCAGGCTTCTGGCGAGACCCGGCTTGCCACGATCCTGCCGCACCACGCGAATCCCGAGCACCCACTTGCCCAGCGTTGCTCCCACGAGCCCTTCGAGGCAGACAAAGTAGAGGACCATGATCGCCAGGAACACGGCGCAGATGGGGTCGAATACGACCCAACCGTGAACCCAGCGATGATCGTTGGCTCTCATGAGCCACACGCCTTTCACAATCCGGGTGACCGGGAAGAAGACAGCGCAGAACAGCAGGAAGTCGATGGCGAGCGCGCTGAAACGCACGGCCAAACCGGCGTAGCGAGTGTCGTTGGTCATCGCGAGTGCCTCCTTGGCATCGTTTGGCCGGGAGGGTTCTGCTCGGCCTCTGTACCGCCTATTCCCGGTTCGTCATGAATGACGCGCGCGTCGGGCCACGGGCACGGAGATGCGCCCTCCTCCAAGAAACGCAAGGGCAACGGCACCCAGGAAATAGAGCATGGGCAGCTCGATGGCCCAGCCTCCATGCTGTCCAAGTGCCAACACATCGCTTGAGTGCGCGAGCAGGATGGCGGCCGCCATGTTGAGCGCGAGCACAGCGCCAGCCAACCTCGTGTAGAGGCCGAGCAGGATCATCAGCGGTGCGACAATTTCGCCCACATAGACGCCAAATGCTATGAAGCCCGGAAGGCCGCTTTCTTCAAGCATCCCGGCAATCCCTCCGACCCCGGCGACGACCTTGTGGATCCCATGGAAGAAGAGAAGTCCACCTATCGAGACCCGGAGGATCAATCTGCCCCAATCGTCAAGTGTCCAGGTTTGCCTGTCAGCGGTTGACATTTCGGTCCCTCGTAGATGACCAGCAAGGAGCTTCGTCGCTGCACGCGTCGAGCGTGGGATTCTCAGTGGAGAGCATAGCAAGATGCCCGTCTATCCCAAAGACGGCGCTACGGTCTGCCCAGAGTGTGGTTGGTGCGCCTCGCAGTCCGATGCTGTGGCTGACCCGGCAAGCCGGTAGAATAGAGCCGCGCCCCAGGGGACGGAGACCGAATGCCGTTGAAACCGACCAACCGACCAACCGACGCACCCGATCGCATGTGCCGTATCGGCACGCACGTTCCGAATACGCTGGCCGTTTGGCCGCTCAGCGTCACTCGGGACCGATTCCGGGCGGCCAAACGGCCAAGCTCGCGACAATGCGGCTCCGAGATTTCAAACCGCGCTCGGCTCGGAGCCGATCTGCACTCGGCTGGCCTTCGTAGCGACCAGAGCCGCTGCCGTTCAATGCGGCGGTGAGCTGCTGGTGTCCGTATGCGCACCCGCGCGTGCGACCAATGCCTAACCGCTTTCTCCGGTGCCGACATGGCATCGATATTCTTCGTCCGCGTCCCTCGGTGGCAATTCCGCGGCGCGGCGCTGGCGTGCGAAGGTGATCGCTTCCGCCGCGATGTCCCGTGCCAGCTCCGGCGTCACTGATTCTCCGAAGTGGCGATCCACAATGCGCAGCGTCTCCTTGACGGTGAGCTGGTCCGGCCGGAAGGCCGCCGCGAGACTGCGGACGATGTCCGACCATGCATACGCATCGACGCATTCGCCGAAGCAGATACCGAGGTGGTAGCCGACGTATTCCTGGGGCGGGAGATCCCCGGCCGCCTCAAGTTGCCGCCACTCGATTCTCATTTGGTGACGAAACAGGTGGAAGCCCGCCCGGCGGATGCTGGTCCCGGTGGGCGCCGCAGGTGGTGTCGGGTCGTTGCCAACACGCGTGCCCGACGATCCCAAGCGCGGCGCACCGGGACTTCCCGCCTGAGAGAACGATCATTCGAGAATTCGTTCAGACCAAGAGCCCCAGCGCTTCCGCCAAACCGGCCAACGTATCGCGCGCCTCCACGTCAACCGCGTCGGCGTCGTCCTTCGTCGATAAGTGAGACGTGCCCCCAGATGCTAACGCCACGGGGCAGAACGCACTGGGCCAGCACTTGACATAAACCCCTGACACAAACTCGAAAACGAAGCCCACTCACATGGCAGAAATGCCGATTCTCGCGCGTCTTGGCGTTTTCCAAGCGTGCTCCTTAGGCCACTCGGACACCTCTCCCAGGAGTCGCGGCACTGAAAACCGGGCGAAGACGACCGCTCCCGTTCAGATCGGACGGTCGGGCATGTCCGGACATCGTGCGCGAGGGTATAGCATATCATGGCCAAGGCCGGACGCAACCAGAGGCGCGCCGCGATCTGGCACGACGATCGAAGGTGGTTCGGCACAATGTGAATACGTCATTTCAAGTCGGCTCGCGTCACTCTTGAGGCAGAGTACGCATACGACCGAACGGGGGCCTCAGGGGGCAGACGTGGTGGCGCTTTGAGTCATGCCTGCCGGGCGGATTGTCAGGGGCTCGTCTTGTCCTCCAATGTTACGCCTGAAGGCAGGTTGAATTCGAAGCGCTTGGGGTCGATCTTCGGGTCGATTTCGAGGTCCGTGTAGGTCGTCGAGGAAATCGTCTTGCCCCGCCGATCTTGCTGCTCGACCTTGAGCAGAAACCCGTGCTCCTTGCTGAAGTAATACACCTGGCCTTTGTGCCGCGCGGCCGGGCGCGCGTTCTTGCGTGTGGCCAGGATCACGAAAACGTCGTGGCCTTCGACGCTGGTCTCTTCGAGCAGATCCAACTCGAATCGGGCCTTCAGCTTTTCGAGCAGAGCTTTGATATCCGCTCCGAACAGCGGATCCGGTTTGAGCTTCCGGGCTGATTTCCAACCCATCCGGTTGCTCAACTCGTACTGGAATTCTCCGTCGCCGATCGTCAGGACACTTTCCTCCAGGACCGTCTTGCGCTCACCCGAGACGATTTCCCGCGTGCTCTTGAACTCGTACCGGAACAGCACTCGATCACCCTTGCGCAGAGATTCAATGGTGCCTTCCTCGCGGCGTGCGGGATTGTCCTTGCCGGTCCTGGCGTTGCCGCTACGGGTTACAACCGCACGCATGGAGTGGTGCGCCTGCCAGTTCTTGAGGATTTGTTTCTGTGCCGCCTCGAGGTCATCCGCGCGAGCCGCCGTGTCGGAAGCCACCAGGATTCCCGCCAGCAGCAGGCCGTTCAGTACACGTTTCATTTTCGGTCCCCTTTGGTTCGGGTGTTCTTTTCACGCACGATGGCGATCCGCGCGCGAGCTTGCCCCGGGGTCGCCTCGCGAGCCACACGTCGCTATGCTAACCGAAATTGGCGTTCCTCGGAGCAGCGGTGTTTCGCCACAACGGTGAATTAGCCGGTCGAGATCCGGGACGAATTCACCATCGATCGTGGACGGCGCGTCTGCCGCCGGGTGGTCGCATCGGAATCGGGCGGGTTGATTCCCGCGCGGCGAGGTTGGCAGCGCTTTCACACCCGTGCTATGCTGCCGCTTCCGCCGCTGGTGATGCTTCCGAGGATCCTGGTCGCCGGGGAAACAACGGAACAGATGGCTGCAAAGTCGAAGACAACTACACGTCGGCGGTCGGCGAAACAAGCGTCGCACGACGGTCAGTCAAGCGGGCACCCGGCATTGCTCTTTGAGGTGTCCTGGGAGGTGTGCTGCCAGACGGGCGGGATTTACACCGTCCTGCGCAGCAAGGCTCCCGCGACGGTTCGCTCGTGGGGTGACAGCTACTGGATGATCGGCCCGTACCGCGAAGACGCGGCGAAGGTCGAGTTCGAACCTGAGACTCCCGACGGCGTGGTGGCGGAGGTCGTCGCCGAGCTTCGCGAGCGCGGCGTTGAGACGCACTGCGGCCGGTGGCAGATCACCGGACGCCCACAGGTCGTGCTGATCGATCTCGACTCGATCGCATCGCATCTCAGCGAGATGAAATACTACCTGTGGAAGGATCTTGGCATAAGCACGCCGCCCGATGATGAAGAGATCGACGGAATCGTGCTGTTCGGCTACGCGGCGGCGGACCTGATTCAGGCGGTGCATCGTCGGCTTAACGGCTTCCCCATGCTGGCACAGTTTCATGAGTGGCAGGGTGGGCTTGCGTTGCCGGTGCTCAAGCACCGCAAGGTTGATCTGCCCACGATTTTCACGACCCACGCCACGCTGGTCGGGCGCAGCCTTTGTGCCGCGAACGTGAATCTCTACGATCAGCTCGAGGACATCGATGCCGAGGCGGTCGCCGAAGAGCACCAGATTCTTCCCAAGTTTTTGATCGAGCGCGCCGCCGCCCGCGCCGCCGAAACGCTCACAACCGTCTCCGAAATCACCGCCGAGGAGGCCACGCACTTCTTTGGTCGCAAGCCCGACGCGCTCTTGCCGAACGGGCTGAATGTCGAACGCTCAGCGGCACCGCACGAGTTCCAGAATCTGCACCAGCAGAGCAAGGAGCAGATCCACGACTTCGTGCGCGGGCATTTTTTCCCCAGCTACACGTTTGATCTTGATCGGACGCTCTATCTGTTTACGGCGGGGCGCTACGAGTATCGCAACAAGGGCATCGACGTTTTCATCGAGGCGCTCGCCGAACTCAACCGCCGCCTGAAGGCCCGCTCGGAGGGCGTGACCGTGGTGGCGTTCATCGTCACGCGCGCCCCCTATCGGGGCTTCAACGTCGAGGCATTGAACCGTCAGGCGATGTTCAACGAGCTTCGCCACACCTGCCAGGAAATCATGGAAGACATGGGGCACACGCTCTTCGAGACGGTGGCCACCGGCCGGTTGCCGACCGCCGACGATTTGCTGGACGAATACGCCCGCGTTCGGCTGAAGCGCATGATGCACGCCCTGGCGCAGGGGCCGCCGCCGACGATCGTCACGCACGACCTCGAAGACGACGCCGGCGACCCGGTCTTGTCGCACCTCCGGCGCCGGGGTCTGCTCAACGCCGCCGAGGACCCGGTCAAGGTGATTTTCCATCCGGAGTTCATTTCGTCGGCGAGCCCGATCCTGGGGTTGGAATACGACGAGTTCGTGCGTGGGTGCAATCTCGGCGTGTTCCCCTCCTATTACGAGCCGTGGGGTTACACGCCCATGGAGTGCATCGTGCGTGGCATCCCCGCGATCACGAGCGATCTGAGCGGGTTCGGCGCGTATCTGATGGACCACTTTCCGGATCACGACGCGAACGGGATGTTCGTCGCGCGGCGCCGGCACGTCAGCCTCGAAACGACGATCTATCAGGTCGCGGGTTGGCTGCACACGCTCACGCGCATGTCGCTGCGCGATCGTATCGCGATGCGCAACCGCGTCGAGCAGCACGCCGACTATTTCAATTGGACTCGCCTGACCAGGTACTATCGCGCGGCCCGCGCGATGGCCTTCCGAAAACACCACCCGAACCTGAGTATTCTGCCGCCCGACTCGGACGATTGACCACCACGCCGCTCCGTAGCGTCCGCCCCCCGTGGCGGACGTAGGATCTTGGAACGTGTTCGACGTCGGCCGCGGGGGGCCGACGCTACTTCCTACGTCGGCCACGCGGGGCCGACGCTACAAGGCTGGGCAGCCGATCAGCCGACCGTAGTTCGGCCGACACACCATCCGATTCTGTCCGTTCATGGTTGGTCGCCCGAAGCTGCGGCGCATGCCCTTGCGTCGGCTGTAGTGGATGATTCGCGGTCGCGGATGATGAAGACAGCGGGCGGTCACCGTGTCCGGTTCAAAGACGATCTCGAATAGCGAGCCCATCGCCGGCTCGAAGCGGTCGCACGTATCCAGGACCAGCCGCTCGGGGTCGTTCCCTTGCCACCAGCAGAACTGCGGCAGAAACAGCGCGGTGCGGATGATCGAAAGCAGCGGCGAAGCGTGACCGACCGCCGCCGCGCAGGGCTCACCGCCGTCGAGCCATTGTCGCAACCAGCGGGCGCTGCGTTCGTTCACCTGATAGAGCCGCTCGGTGCGATGCCACTCTTTCAGATCGCTTTCGATCTTCACCGGAAGCCCGAGCGCCTCGCCCAGCAGCGCGGCACTCTGCGATGTTCGGGCCAAAGGCGAGCTGTACAGTGCGACGGGCGCTCCGCGGCGCAACCAAGGCACCGCCTGGCGGATCTGCTCGACACCGATCCACGAGAGTGGTGGGCCCGGCGGCTCGTCGCCCGCCTTGCCCATCGAATAATCGGGCAATCCGTGTCGAATTAGAAAGAGTCGTCGTTGCCGGGGCATCCGATCCGCTCCAGGGTTCTACTGCGCTGTCCCAGGGATGGGAGATAGTAACCGGGGGAGGGCAATAGCTCCCGCTTTGCCTCGCAAACGCCACAAAGCAGAGCTCTGGGCTCCCCATTTGCGTGATCGAATTACTGATACAGCACACTACGGTTGTTGATCCGGGGGTGCCGGCAGCATCTTCACGCCCGGCAGCAAACGAACGCGAATTTCCTCGGCCAACCGATCCGGCTCGGCACGGATTGCGGCGACATCGAGTCGGCCGCCTTTCAAGTCCTCCAGCACGTCTCGCAGACCGCGCGCCATTCTCCTGAACGCCGCCGGCAGCTTCGGATCGTATCCCCCGCCGGGGTCGTAGCGCCAGGCGCCTTCCCACAGAACCAGTTCCGCGTGCTGAACCGGCACCCGTCCGTCGATCGTGAACGAGACCGTGGCGGTTTCGCCGTCGTCATGCTGGTCGACCAGCTCAACGTAGGGGCTGAACACACCCAAATGCGCACTCCAGTAAGACTGATTAATCGCCTGAGACAATCCCACGGTGATTTCCTGACGCACGTGGTCGCACAGCGCTTTGTTCGCGTGCAGGAACTCGTCCACCGCCATCAGCGTGGTCACCACCTCATGGTCGCTCTTCGGCACGATGAACTCGCTCATCGACTGGTACGAGCCGCTACCGCGGGCGGCGATCAGTTGCTCGATTGTCGCGCGCGGCGATCGTCCGGACTGGGTCGTCGGTTTGGTCGATCGCTCACAGGCTCCGCAAAGAGCGCCGGCCACGACCAGCAACCGCAACCAGCGTTGTCGGACCAGACTGGTCGCGAGGGGCGAATTCACCCGCGGGACCGGGTCCTTCCTGATGCCATCGAATCTTCTCACTCGACTTGTCCTTCTCAAATGTCCGGTGCCACCTAAGGGCTGTGATTCGCGCGCGGTAGCCTCGAACCACACTGCTCGGTCGCATTCGCTGGGCGCTCGCGCTCACAACAATAGAACCATGTCGGCATTTGGGCAATGGTGCGTATTCGTGGCATCGCGCTCGCCGAGCCAAGGCTGCAATGCGAGCGAAACGCGAGACGCAACGAACGGACGCTCGCAGGTCTTTGACCCCGGTGGCACCATCGCTATGATTTTCTCCTGACCGGAGAACCCCGGCGCATCCCGTCCTTTGTTGGCGCGTAGAGGATCGATCGATGAATAAACAACGTCTCTTCGTGGGCAGTTGCTTCTCGCTGATTTCCACCTCCGTCTGCTTCGCGGTCATCGGCGCGATCATGGGCACGCTGAAGGAGCAGTTCGCCACGAGCAGAGCATCGCGGCATTGCAGCGGGTCGACGCCACTTATCCGACGCTGGCCGAGAGCGTGCAGGAACCGTTCAAGTCCGAGGTTTTCGGCGCGGTGACCGAGGTGCGGGAGGTACTCGCGCAAGTGCAACCGGGCGCATTGCCCGAAGGGACCGCCAACGCGATGCGCGCCGCGATCAGCAACTCGCCCCGCGGCGCAACCGAAGTGGTGGATGAAATCAAGGGCATTCTCGGCCCGGCCGACAACTTCGGCGGCCGCATGTCGTTCCGCTGGGTCGCCCCGTTGTCGGCTGTGATCATCATCGTTTTCGGCGTGCTCTACTTGCGTGACCGCGCAGCGGGCGGATACAAGGCCGAGACGCTATCGACCGATCGGAAGAGCGGAGAGTAACGCGAATGGCGGATGATTAGGACGTTTGCTGAGTATCGTCTGTTGCGCGGCTTCGACAACGGCGTTCGCTCGCCGAATTTCTGGAGAAAGCCATGGCCGAGACGCTGAACGAAATCGAGCGGCGTGTTCTGGGCGCGTTGATCGAGAAATCGATGACGCAGACTCAGTATTACCCGATGACGCTCAACTCGCTGGTGTCCGCGTGCAGCCAGAAGAGCAATCGCGATCCGCTGATGACCCTGGATGAGGACGCGGTGTGGGACACGCTCGAACGGCTACGCGCGGCTGGCCTGGTTTCGCGAATCCTGCCGGGGGGCGTCTCGCGGGTCGAGCGGTTTCGGCACGAAGTGAAGCAGATGCTTGGTTGGGAGAAACCGCAATGGGCCGTGATGGCCGAACTGCTGCTGCGCGGCCCGCAGACGGTCGGCGAGTTGCGTAGCCGCTGCGCGCGGATGTATCCGTTCGAGACCACCGACGCCGTCGCCGCGGTTCTCGCCGGCCTGGGTAGTGAAGACCCGCCGCGCGCGGAACTGCTGCCGCGAGTCGCGGGCCAGTCCGCCGCCCGTTACGCGCACCGGTTGTACGAACCGGCGGAGTGGGAGGTGCTATCGCGCGCACCGGCCGATGCGGTCACGCCGGCGAGTCTTGTCGCCCACATCCCTTCGGCAGACTCTCTCGACTCCAACGTCCCGCTCGAGCCCTCGCGATCCGAACTGGCGCTGCTGCGGGGCGAGCTTTCAGAATTGCGCGAGAGCTTGGCGGACCTCAGCCGACGGGTAGAAAGGCTTGAATCCTGACGCGAGACCGGTTCCGGAGCCGACGCCGATATCAGGGCCCGGTCGGCCGATTCGCAATTCAAGACGCACCCTCCCGCCGCCGATGAACACCTGGACATCTCTGTCCAACGAGTCCGGCGTTGCGCGAAGGTGCTGCATTGCGTAAGAAGGCGGAGGTACTATCTGAGCGCGAACATGAACTGCTTGAGCGGGCCTGCGCGCGCAACCAGCCCGCCGAGATCCACTACACCGAAGCCAACGAGTTGCGCTCGGCCCGCGGCCGACTGATCGCCATCGACGACGAGACCATCAGCCTCGACAAGCCCCAGTGTATCGGGCGGGAGCCCAATCTAATCAGCGACACGCCGCTCCGCGTGTATTTCATGTTCGACGGGGCGTACTTCGGGTTCAAGAGCGTGGTAGCGTGCTCGTCTCTCGATGTCGATCTGAGCCGCCGGAAACGCGTTACCGGAATGACGATCCGGATTCCGACGCGGGTCCGCGAAGAGCAGCGCCGACAGGATTTTCGCCTGTCTCTGGCCAAGCACGAAATCACGGCTGAATTGCACGAGACTACTCCGGACAATATCAGCGCCGCTCCGGTCGGCGCTGTACGTTTTTCCGTGCGTCTCACGAACATCTCGACAGGCGGGGTCGCCGCGCTCTGCGCCGCCGCAAAATGCCCGAAGCTGCTCGAATGGGACGTTTTCTACCTGCGATTCGACCTCGCGGGCGTACCGGAGCCGCTCGTGCTTCCCGCGGAGGTCAGGCACCTGCGCAGCCTGCGCGATGGAGAGGTCCGAGTTATCGGGCTGCGATTCATCAGCGCCAAGGAGCCTGCGATGCGGGCCCAGATACAGCAGATCAACCGTTTCATCGCCGATCAGCAGCGGATCCAGTTGCGAGAAAAACGCATCGTTCGGTGAAACGCGGACGCCGACCCGGTCGACACACCCAGCCCACTTGACGCGCCTCGCGTCGACCTATCGACGCTTCGCCAGCGCCAACACACCAACCATCAGCAAGCCGAGCGTGCCTGGCTCGGGCACGAGGTCAACGTGGTGGAGGTCCCTGGTCCAAAGGACCTTCCCGGTCGCCGGGTCGAGGCA
>SDBS01000280.1_pt1 | contig 46866 bp, 33 predicted proteins | sample 2277091 | NCBI WGS metagenome assembly SDBS01 (sample SAMN10404972, study PRJNA504765) | marine sediment metagenome | isolation source: marine sediment core GS10_PC15, 163 cmbsf | place: Arctic Ocean: Southern Knipovich Ridge | collected 2010 | reverse complement strand
CTATTGATAGGGAAAAACAACTTAAGAACTGGCATCGAGAGTGGAAAATTAATTTAATTAAACAATCAAATCCTAATTTTAAAGATCTTACTGAAGGAGATCCCGAAAGAGATCCTGAAATAAATTCAGGATGACAGTAATCAGCTCGGGATGACAATTACCTCTTTATTCTACATCCCCCATAATCCAAACTATGCTACTAAGCTACAATTGGTTAACAGAGTATTATAAACCATCAAAAACCCCGCAAAAACTTGCGGAGATTTTACCGATGACAACGGCAGAGGTAGATGGTATTCATAAACTTGGCGAGGAAATCAAAGATGTAATTGTAGGAGAGGTTCTAGAAGTTAAACCCCATCCCAATGCTGACAAGCTTAAGTTAACAAAAGTTAAAATTGGTCGTGACAAAGTTTTAAAAATAATTTGTGGTGCTCCAAATGTTAAAACTGGCCAAAAAGTTGCTGTCGCAATCATCGGCGCTACCCTATCTGATGATTTCAAAATTAAAAAAATTAAAATCCGCGGGGTTGAATCAAATGGGATGATTTGTTCTGAAAAGGAACTTAAGATCTCCGATGAAGCAAATGGCATTATGATCTTAGATCAAGATGCAAAAATTGGCCAGGATATTAAAAAAATCCTCGGCCTAAATGACACTCTGCTAGAACTAGACATCACCGCCAACCGTATCGATCTTCTGGGAATGGATGGAATTGCCCGAGAGATTGCAACTGTCTTAAACACTCCTTACGAAGTAACCAGAATCAAATCATTACCTAAAATAAAGAAATCTACTAAACCAATTTCAATTAAAGTTAAAACCCCGCGTGGCAAGGCAAGTAAAGACTTATGTCCGCGCTATTTAGGTGTGGCTTTTGACAACATAAAAATCAAACCCTCCCCTATTTGGTTGCAAAATAAATTACGCAATCTCGGCTCTAACCCAATTAACAACATTGTTGATATCACAAACTACATCATGCTCAAAACTGGCCAACCCTTACATGCTTTTGACTACGATAAACTTAAGAGTAAGATGAAGTCTGGTAAAGAGATTATCATCCGCACTGCAGATAAAAACGAGAAATTAAAAGCATTAGATGACAAGACTTATTCATTAGATAAAGAAACTCTTGTAATTGCCGATTCCAAGCGTCCAATTGCAATCGCAGGAGTAGTCGGCGGAGCAAATACAACGGTAGATCAAAACACCAAAACAATTATTTTAGAAACGGCAAATTTTGATCAACAAAGTATTAATAAAACTAGTAAGCGTTTAGGAATCAGAACTGAATCGAGTGCAATGTTTGAAAAAGGATTAGATCCAGAAAATATTTTGAATGCCTTTAACCAAGCACGGAAATTAATTGAAGAAATCAGTGGTGGCATGATTGCCAGTAAGCCTTGGGATATTAAAAATTATCAAAAGAAAACCCGCCGGATTAAGACGGATATTAAATACCTCGAGAAATTACTCGGCGTATCAATTGAATATAATGAATTTAAAAAGATTTTAGAAAATTTAGGCTTTAGGGTTAAAAACTTGTCCTCGCGAATGCGGGGATCTGGAAAAAAAATCGATGTTTTTGTACCAAGCTTTAGACCAGATATCACTACTCAAACTTGTCTCGCTGAAGAATTTATTCGGATTAAGGGATATGATCAAGTACCGCTAACACCAATGCAAGCCGTCCTAACAACCGCAAAACCGAATAAAAAAACCAGAGTAATTCAAAAAACCAAAACAATTTTAACTGCTTTGGGGTTTATGGAGATTGAAAGCTACCCATTGGTTGGAGAAAAACTAATGCAAAAAGTAGGCATTGATGTTAGTAAATTATTAGAACTGAAAAATTACTTAGGTCCCGATCGCCAGTATCTCTTAAACGAACTGTACCCCAACCTACTTGAAAAAACAGCTGAAAATTCCAAAAACTTTGAAGAATTTTCTCTCTTTGAAATTAATCCTATTTTCCCCAAAGAAAATCTGAAACTGACATTCTTAAATGTTGCTCCAAAAGAAACTTTTTTCAAAACCAAAGGACAATTAAAAGAATTATTAGACCAACTTGGAATTAAACGATTTAAACTAGAACCTCTCAAGAGTTCCAATATTTTCGATCCAACGGCAGCGGCAGCAATCACAGTTGATCAAAAAAGTATTGGAAGTATCGGTCAAGTGAGTAAAAATGTTTTAGAGAATTTCAAAATTAAGCATGAAATTTGTCTAATAGATATTGATTTTGAAAAACTTCTGGAGCTTACCGATCTTGCTATCCACTATAAACCTTATTCTTCTTTTCCCAAGATTATTCGTGATATTTCTGTAGTTATCAGTCCCAAAGTAAGTTGGAAAATTATCAAGAGTAAAATAAATGGGGTTAAATCAAAATTGATTCAGGATGTAGAAGTTTTTGATGTTTATGCTGGGCAAAATTTAAAAGGGAATAAATCAATCGCATTTAGGATTATTTATCAAGCAATGGATAAAACCCTAACAGCGAAAGAAGTTGAGAGGGTACATCAGAAGGTTTTGAAGAATGTAGGAAAAATTGAGGGGCTCACGATTAGGAAATGATTTTAAAGAAATAATACAGCCGAGCTTCCGGAAGCTCGGCTACCAGTTTACAATAAAAAAATTTAAACAAAGGAAAAAACGACCCAAAAGGGCCGTTTGTTTATTTGTTCGCCTATTACCCAGATATCAATCCGGACAGACCGAGTGTGCCTGCTATGCCACAGCAGAAAACACACAAAACTATAAGCGCGAGGATAGCCAGAGCTATCCAAATGCCATTCATAAAGGCATTGCGCTGTTTGCGGGGGCTATCGTACGGTTTAATCTCATCCCCGTTGGCATCACCAATCGATGGCATAGCATCTCCTTTTTACATGCTTTTAGTGGAAAAATATTCCCGAAAAGAAGGGAGATATTTTTTATACTTCTCTATATAATCGATGCGGTCTTCCGCCCAACGGAAGACATTGTAGCATATTCCAGCCACAACCACCGCGAGAATTATAGTTATAGCGGCAATTATGACATTCGAAAATACCAATATTGTTCCTGTTACTACCATAATTGCAGGTAACAATATGGAGAAATATTTTAAGAATTTAAACTTCAACGTGCTTTCCATTTTTTCCTCCAGTTCCGTTTTCTGCGACTTGACCAGGCATCATAACATATAACAACTTTCTTGTCAAGTATAATTTTCCCAATTTTTCTGTCATAATGAAAATACCTCCTACCCCCTCCCTCCTACTCTCTATTAATTACTATGCGTTTTGCTGAAATAATCGTAACCAAACGAACCCGTCCGAATCACCTAACCTTCACCTATTCCGTCCCTCTAAACTTAAGGAAAAAGCTCAAAAAGGGACAAATTGTGGAGGTGCCTTTTGGTAGACAAATTGTTTTAGGAGTGGTTTTAAGGACAATGCAAGAAACTAATATCGCAGAAACCAAAGACATTCAAAAAATCATTTCAGAAACTCCCCTGCTTAACCAAAAACAATTTGAACTCGCAGAATTAATTAGCAAATATTACCACTGCGCCCTAGGCACTGTAGTTAAAGCAATTGCCCCGTCTTATGTCCGTGGTAAGATTATTTATAAAATTAATTATTACAAAGGCACTAGAAGAAAACCTAAGTCAAAAAAACAAGAAAAAGTTTTAGACTTTTTAAAAAAACATCCTGGTAATTTTCCACTCAAAGAAATCGCAAATCGCGTCAGCGTTTCTGAAAATCTTCTGAAACAAATGATAAAAAATCAGCTGATCAAAAGCACCGAGGAAATACATTATCCTGATCCACTTGCTACCTACAAAACATCTCTAAAACCAATTCCTACTTTTAATAATCTCCCCAAAATTAATCTAGCAAATTCCCCTATTCATCTTCTTTTTGATCAAACCGGAACCACTAAAAATAAAATCTATCTGGAACAAATTCAAAAAATTGTTTCTAAAAATAAACAAGTTCTACTAATTACCCCCGAAATTAGGCTAACCCCAGCAATAATTAAACAATTTTTAAGCTATTTCCCCGATCAAGTAGCTATCTGGCATGGAAAACTCTCCCGCTCACACAAAATACATCAGTGGCTCAAAATCCAAACCGGTCAAGCTAAAATTATTATTGGTTCCCGTTCTAGCTTATTTTGTCCTTTTAAAAATTTAGGCTTAATTATTTTGGACGATGAACACGATTCAAGTTATAAACAAGAGCAAAGCCCACGTTATCACGCCAGAAAAGTCGCCTTAATGTTAAATAAACTTCAAAAAGTGCCTGTAATTTTAGGTAGCGCTAGCCCAAGCATCGAAAGCTATTATTATAGCCAAAAGGGGAAATATAAATTTACCGAAGTAACAGATGAAAATAAACCAGATATTACAATCACCGACCTCACAAAAGAACTCCAAAAAGGACATAAATCAATTTTTGGCGATGATTTATTAGACGCTTTAACGACTACACTTAGAAACAAAAAACAAGCAATTTTATTTTTAAATCGTCGCGGAAATTCACCTTTGGTTATTTGCAAAGATTGCGGACACACCATGACCTGTCCTCGCTGCAATATTCCTTTGACTTATCATACTCAAAATAAAAATTTACTTCGCTGCCATCATTGTTATCACCAAACAATAATGTCCGATACTTGCCCGGATTGCAAGGGTGACCATTTAAATTACTTAGGGCTGGGAACACAAAAGATCGAAACAGAGATTCAAAAGTTTTTTCCGAAAACAAAAGTTTTAAGAATAGACAAAGACAGCGCCAACACAAAATCCAAATTACTAAATATTTATCATAAATTCCAAACAAAAAAAGCCGATATTTTAATCGGCACAAAAATGATCCAACAATTTTTACACTTAAAAAATGTTTCTTTGTTTGGAGTAATGAATGCTGACACTTTGTTAAATTTACCAGACTTCCGCAATCAAGAAAAAACCTTCCAACTTTTAAATCAGTTTAGGATATTAAGCCAAACGAAAAATCCCCCCGCTCAAATAATTATCCAAACCTATATTCCAAATAATCTTGTTTTTGAAGCTCTTGTTCAAAATGATTATCAAAAACTTTTGGACCAAGAACTCAAAAACCGCCGAGAATTAAATTATCCCCCCTTTGGTCAATTAATCAAACTAATTCATGCCACTCAAAAAGAGGAAAAATGCCTTGAGAATGCTGAAAAATTAAAGAAAAATTTAATTAAGTTTCAAGAAAAAATTGGGCTAACTAATATTGACATCATCGGCCCCACGGCCGCTTTTATCCCAAGAGTTAATAATCAATATCGTTATTATTTAATTCTAAAAGGAAAACAGGTCAGGAAGTTATTACCAGTCGTGCCGGCAAGTTGGAAGATTGACATTGATCCAGAGAGTTTGTTATAGAATTTAATCATCCCATCACTAACTAAAAAATCCCTCTCAAGTTGAGAAGGATTTTTTAAATTTAAATCCGGAAAACTACAATTCAAATATTATTTTAGAAAACAATTTATTTGCTTTTTTCATCTTAACAGTAATCTCATTTATTGAACTTATTTTGTATAGGTCTTCAATTTCGGAAAGCATATCATTTGGCAAATCACGTTCAATATGTTTTAAACCAAAATTATACTTCGTCGGCTCATATTTAATGCGAAGTAACTCAACAAGCGGTTCAAGAACGAAAGAATAATAATAATTTAAAGCTTCTAAAAAATTATTACGATTAACTCCCTTCTTGACCCAAGCTTGAAAAAACAAAAAAGTTTCATTTAACTTTTTGATTCTTTTTGCTAATAGTTTTTTAAAATCAGCTTTGTCTAATTCTTTAAATTTTATTATTTTCTTCCTATCAAAAATAACCTTTATTTCTTCATCTTTTTTGCCTTTTGTAAGGAATATTCCTCTACTATGACTTTGGATACAAACATCAATAATAAAAAACTCGGAAGTATTTTTTAAATGAAAAAATGCCTGTTTAATTTTTGGATGAGGATGATCTATTTCGTATTCAAAATCTAAAGAATTAATTTGAGATAGGATAGATTGAATTTCTCTAAGCACCTTATCTTCAAAGCTATCTTCCACATCAAGCCAAATGTCAAGGTCAGAATACTTATCTGTAGTATTAAGCGCATCAGCACCTTCAATCCAAAAAGCAAAAACAGATTGATTTTTTATCAACCCATCATGAAGTTTTTTAATAATTTTATCTCTTGTTATTTTCATAAAGATAGCATAATTATTTTCTATTGCTCATCTACTATCTAACATTAACCCGCGCTACTCCCCCCACCTCCACCGCCACCACCAGAAAAACCACCACCAGAGAACCCACTCCCAGAACTCGCACTACCACCCGGACTAGAAACTGCTGTTGAGGAAAAATCGGAATTAAAAGAACTCAGGCTATTTGTTAAAGCATAGGCTGAAAAAGCATAACCGCTAGGAGAAGAATACCAGCTTGGGTCTTGATCTTTATAAATATCCTCAAACCTTGCTGCCCACTGCTTTTCAACTCCTAAAATCATCGCATAAGGCAAAAATGTCTCAAAAGTTTCTGCGGTGGTCGCTTTTAACCTAAATCTCTCTGCTGTATATAAATAATCCTTGAAACCCAAGACATGTTCATAGGCCTTGGAGCCCGCCTCTGTCCTGGCCGGCATTTTTCTCCCAAAAAAGAAAATAACTATTCCACAAATTATCAAGCTTGTACCTAGTAAATTATGTGCCAAGAAAGTAAAGAATAAAAGAGTAACCATTCCGACAACGAAGGTTAGGCCTGCCAAACCATAATAAGCAGCGCGTACTTTTATGGGATTTTTTGCGAAATATTTTCTCTGAAGCACACTCTCTGTAGTGTGTTTTTTTATCTCATCAATTCGTTTATAAAATTTATTTTTCAAATCACTCATCTTGACCTTCTTCTTCGCACCACCAAAAATTCCTTCGAAAATTTCTTTTTCATGCTTAGATTCTCCATCATAGTCTTTTAATTTTTCAAAACTATATTCTTTATTTTTTCCAAATAAACCCTTCTTTTCAGTTTCGATAATTTTAAAATAACCTTTTACAGCTAAATTAACTAGAGTTGCAGCAATAAAGTTTGTGCTAAATTTCTCTTCCATTAAAAATCCCATTTCAGCTGGGGTAAGTCCATCTGGCGGTTCATATTGAGCAACAATTGTTTTTCGCAATCCCTTATCACGACCTTTTTTAAACCACAAAAATAACATGAAAATAAACACTGCGATTACCAAAAAGAAAGAGAGCAACGAAACAATCAAACGGAAATCTTTTGATTTGGTAAATGGCTCAAAAACATAACCTTTTGGAAAACCACAAACAATTGTTAGATTTGAATTAGCGGGAAGTTCCGTGGCCTTCCATTGAAAAGTTTTTTGATCAATAATGTCATAACTACTTGTTTTTGCCTCTGTATAAACAGTTTGTTTCATTTCTTCTTTAGGCACTTCAGTTGGTAAATTAACTGTTACGGTACTATTTTTGATCACAACATCGCGGTCAGAAGAAACCGTATTCCAATATAGTTCATCATAATTATCAAAATAACCAATTCCACCTAGGACTTTATATTCAAAAACAAAAGTGCGCTTAGTATTGGTCAAATCAAAATCTACCCGCGCCACAGTATAACTACCGTCTTCTGTTACAGAATAAGTCGCATCTTTTAAAGCACTTCCATCTTTTTCTAGCACCTTAACATCTGTAATTTTATCCAGTCGGCGCTTTAGAATACTGCGAGTGACAAAACGATAATTACCGGTGAAATTAAAAGTCTGAGTTTCTTTTACCAATAAATCGGAATTTTCTTGGATTTGAATATCAACATCAAATTTTTCAAAGTACCAGGATTTTGTTGGAGTACTTGAAGCTGCCGTTGTTAAAACGGGAGTTAGAATAAGCGCTCCTAATAATAAAACAAAGAATGCTTTGAGAAATAATTTTTTAGACATATGCTTGATGTTAAATGTTAAATGTTAGATGTGAGATATGGTTTTCTGTATTCTCATCTAACATTTGCCATCTAGGATCCATCAATAACTAACTCTTGAAACATCCTTAACAACCGCAATCCAAGTCAACCCTCGATTCATTTTAATTTCCTTATTATTTTTACTATAATAGCGAGTTCTACCTATCCGAGAATTTTTTTTCCAAGTCGCCTTTATAGCTTTTCCATCTTGAAACACATAAGCTTCACCACTGCCTGTTGTTTCCATTGCCAAGCGTCCTGCTGCATCATCGGCCCAAACCGAACTGATTTGAACAATTAAATTTTTTGCCTTCAATTGCTCACCAGACAAACCATCCAGATCCTCTTGCCCTGCAAGGTGACGTAGATAAACATTGCTTTTGGGATTGTAAACGAATTTTACGTCCCAAGCCGGATAACTGGAATATTTAATTGAAATTAAGTCGGTAATGTTTTTAGTTGCTTCACTGCTTGCCTCGTCATTAGACGGGTCTTTATCGTCATCTTTAAACTTAAAATGCCGACTAACATCATCATCTAGTTTATATTTTTTCTCTCCATCCTGACGGATTTTATCAATACTGGTAAACAAATTATGTGGGGAAAAATATTTTCCAGACAAATCACGCCAAAAACTATCAGTGATGGAATGATTCATATCTAAAATCCCATAAGTATTAATCAAATTAAGTGCCTTAGGACTTCCTCCCGCATGAACATACAAGGCATCATATTCACTACTCCAGTCTAGATAATAAGGACGAGCGCTTCTAGTTGGCCCAACTTGCGGAATATTGCTATCTGCAAAAACTGCCATCATTCTTGTAATTCCTCCTTCAACCAAGGTTTCATAAACAATACAAGCCTTATTTAACCCAATTGAGGGTCTGGCACCGGTGTGGTCATCAATCATCACAGCGACTGGATAATGGTTCACGCGGTCTTCATGGACAAGCTCACCACAAAGGTTACACTCAACCCCATCTTCGTCAACATTTTCTTCTTGGCTAAAAAGACCAAAGGGATTCCAAGGAAAACTCCAACCAACATTCGTTCCTTTACCCAAAACAAAAAATAAAACACTGCACAAAATCAGGCAGGCTATAATAATAATTCCAATGCTAATTAGTTTGGTTTTGCCCGCTGCGACGAGCTTGCGAGGCGAGCCCGCTGCGAGGCGAGACGAACGTTTTTTATTCACTGGCTTAAGATTAAGTGTGTTAATCCAAAATATTACTTAGGTTTAAAACATTCGCCGTTTAATCTTTTTTCTACTTTTCACACCAGAAGATCCAGAGCGCTTTGCTTTAAGACTATATCTTCCAATAGTTTGATCAGAAGTAATTTCCCCTTCATCAATTACAATCACACGCTTTCTGATCGTATCAACGATTTCTTTATTATGCGTTGCCAGGACAACTGTCGTACCAAATTTATTAATCTTTAAAAGCAATTGAATAATTTCACGAGCATTAATATGATCTAGATTCCCCGTTGGCTCATCGGCTAAAAGAATTTTAGGTTGATGTGCCAAAGCTCTTGCAATCGCCACTCTTTGTTTTTCCCCACCAGACAGCTCCTGAGGTAAGCTTTCACTTTTATCTTGCAGGCCAACTAATTCCAAAAGCTGAGGAACGGTTTTTTTAATTTCTTTAGTTTTTTTATTATTTACTTCCATTGCGAAAGCAACATTTTCAAAGACAGTTTTTTTAGGTAACAAACGAAAATCTTGGAAAACAACACCAATTTTACGTCTTAAATGAGGTAATTGATAATTTTTAAGGTGGGATAAATTCACTCCACCAATAGTCACGTTACCTTCAGTTGGATCATCTTCTGCCAGAATCATTTTCATAATTGTTGATTTCCCCGCTCCACTAGACCCGACCAAGGAAACAAATTCTCCCGAGCGAATATGAAAACTAACATCGTTTAGAGCAACAATTGTTTTGCTATAAACTTTCGTAACGTTTTTGAAAATAATCATGTTTTAATTAGCAATTAACAATTAGCAAGTTTCAATTTTATCAGATTGAATATCTTGTTGGTTGAATCATAGAAAGAACGTAATCCCTATTTAGCGTTGTGGTTAATAATTCTGTTCTAAAACCAACATCGGAAAGCAATTTAGTGATGTTCCATTCTGTAAATTTAACTGATCTCACGAGCAATAATTTTTCGCCTTTTTCTAAAACAAACTGTTCATTACCTATCTTAATTTTACAATCTTTTTTCAGAATAATATGCACATCAACCTGACCAAGAGTATTGTTCCAGGAAACCTTAAAATCTGTATCCCTTCTATTAATTCCAATCATCTCGGGAATAAAATACGCAAAATCTTTATCTACCTTCCCTTGATAACCGCTGGTTATTTTATCAATCTTAGAAAAATTCGTTAACTCTACTCCAATAAGCAAAAAGTCCTCCACACCCATCGAATCTCTAAAATTTGTTAGAACTCTGTGCCGATCAGAATGATTACCCAAAGTACTGCCTAAAAATAACATCAGATTAGAGTAATTACTACCTCGCAATTCATAGATTATATCAGCAAAATTACCCAATTCAAAATCTAATTCAATTGGTTTACATGGTATGTTCCCAAATTTTTCACGGACATTCTTAACTGCTAAATCTAATATTGTTTTACTAATATCCACTGGAACATATCTAAAAGAAATATTTTTCTGTTTCAACTTTTCCAGTATTGGATAGACGGGAATCCCATTACCACAACCAATATCAATCACATTAATTTTCTTGGCATCCGAATATTCACTAAGGAAATCAGCAATCCTTTTCCTTAGTAATTCAAGTTCCATTTTATTAATCCCATCTTTCCCGGAGCGACTTTGGGCAATTTTATCCCAATTATCAGCTCCCTCATTAAGATAAGCAAATTTCAAAGGGATTTCGCCTCTTCCTTTAATTGCCGTGATTAATTCAAATTCTTGTTTTTTTGTAAACATATTAAACAATGTTAGATGTAAGATGTCTGACATTTAACTTTCCAAACTACTCTCAATAAAACTATCAATTTCTCCATCCAGAACCTTATCCACATTTTTCACTTCATGGTTAGTCCTGTGATCTTTGGCTAGTTTATACGGATCTAAAACATAAGAACGAATCTGATTGCCCCATTCGGCTGAAGAATACTCTCCCCGTAATTTGCGTTTCTCAGCTTCCTGTTTTTCTTCCTCCAAAAGATGCAACTTACTATGCAAAACATTCAAAGCTGTTTCTTTATTTTGTAATTGCGAACGCTCATTTTGACAAGTTACCACAATTCCAGTTGGCAAATGTTTTACTCGAACAGCTGAATCGGTCGTATTTACACTCTGCCCACCGCAACCCGAAGCCCTAAAAACATCAATTTTTAAATCTTCTGGTTTAATCTCAATTTCTTTGGTCACCTTAATTTCAGGAAGTACCTCAACTAAAGCAAAAGAGGTTTGGCGTAGATTCTTAGCATTAAATGGTGATTTCCGGACTAAACGATGTACTCCTGCTTCAGTCCTCAAATAGCCATAAGCATAATGGCCTTTGATAAAAATCAGAGCTCGCTTGATTCCCGCTTCCTGACCTTTGGTCTCCTCTAAAATTTTAACCTTAAAACCCTTTTTCTCAGTATAACGCAGATACATCCGAAATAACATCTCCGCCCAATCCTGTGCATCCACTCCTCCCGTTCCCGCATGAACAGCTAAAATAGCATTAGACTGATCATATTTCCCAGAGAATAAAAGCTTAAATTCTTCTTTGCTAAATTTTTGATCAAATTTTTTAATCCTATCTCTTAGTTCATTATAAAGCGCCTGGTCATGTTCTTTTTCAATTAACTTTGCGATCTCACTTAATTCTCGAAGTTCATTTTCATAATCATTCCATTTACTAACTTCTTCTCTTAACCATTCTAATTTCTGGCTAATCCCTTTGGCACGGTTTTGATTATTCCAAAAATTAGGTTTCTCTGTCTCTTTTTCTAATTCTTTAATTTGTTTTGATTTTTTTGCAAAGTCAAAGAAACCCCCTTGCTTTTTCCAAGCGAGTTTTCAAATCCTTGAGTTGTTTAATAAAATCATGCATGGTTTATAACAGACCAGATGATAAGAAACTAAATTCAAACCGCTGGTTCAAAGCCCCAGCTTTGAACCATGTTGCAATACCAGGAATATTAGTAGAAAAACTGCACCATGGTCTGAAGCGGGAGCTTCAGACCAGCATCATTCATTATCCCCGTATTTCTTCAACAATCTCTTCCATTCTAATTCCCCTTGATCCTTTAACTAGAACAACGTCTTTCTCCTGTAAATTCTCTTTAATAATCGGGATTGCTTCAGCAGAATTCCTAGCAAAGAAAACTTTGTCCTTAGTAAGACCATTTTTTAGTGCTTCAGCAGCTGTAAATTTACTTTGTTCTCCAACAACGATCAGGAGATGAGCAGATTCAGGAACTCTTTTCCCGACCTTACGATGTTCTGACTCGGAGTATTCTCCTAATTCTAACATATCTCCCAAAATTGCAATGCGAAAATTTCCTTTAATTTTGCCTAATACCTTAAGTGCTTCAAGTACAGAAGGAGCACTGGCATTATAAGTATCATCAATAATTGTTGAGCCTTTGATTCCTTTAATTAAATTCAAACGGTGAGGTAAAGGTCTGGCGTTAGCAAGACCTTTGACAATCTCATCAAAGCTTAACCCCAAACTAATTCCAACAGAGATTGCCGCCAAAGCCGCATAAACAAAATGCTCCCCAACAAAATTATTTAAAATTACATCTTTCCTTTCATTCTCATAATCAAATGTGAAAGTCGTCCCTTTTGTATTTATTTCAATTCCATAACCCTTAACTGCTGCATTTTCTTGTAAACCATAGAAAAGTATCTTTGCCTCCGTTATTTCTTTCATCGCTCGAACTTTTTTATCATCATAATTCAAAATCACAAACCCGTCTTTATCTACCGCTTTAGCTAGTTGCCCTTTTTCTTCTGCTGTGGAATCTAACCCACCGAAAAATTCCGCATGAACCGGACTAACTTTGGTTACAATAGCGATATTGGGTTTTGCGAAACTAGTTAAATATTTAAGATCACCCGGTTTATCTGCTCCCATTTCCAAGACTAATTTATCAGGGTAATTTTTATTCTTAGCTCCAAAAGCTAACCAGGTTGCTTTTAAAATATTAATCGGCCAACCAAAAATAGAAGTTGGTCGTTGCCCAAAAATAGAGAGCGGTACCCCTATTTCAGTGTTGTAATTACCCCTACTAGCCCAAACACTCCCTGACTCTTTTACTACCGCCGTTACCATTTCCTTGGTTGTGGTTTTGCCAACACTCCCAGTGATTGCAATTACAAAAGGACGATAGCGTGCTAAAACACGCTTCGCTAAAAAACGTAATATTCTTTCTAAAATTTTCTTTGCTAGTTGACGCATAAATATGTAATATGTTGTATGTATTATGTGATATGTATAAAAAAGAATTAATATACTATATACCACATATTACATAACACATATTTATTACCCCGGTGGTACCCTGTAATAATTCAAAAGATATTCTGCAATTTCTTTATAGAGTGGCGCAGCAGTTGTTGCACCCCAAACATTATCTCCACCCCTCGGCATATCAAATTTTACTAAAATCACAAACTTAGGATTGTCCACTGGACCATAACCAACAAAGGAAGTGATTAGTTTATCAGAATCATATCCTTTACCATTTTCCACTGCAACCTGAGCGGTTCCAGTTTTCCCTGCCATATAATAACCATCAATCTTGGCTGGGTTTGCTACTCCATTCTCGACTGCCGAAACCAACATCGCCGATAAAGTATGTGCGGTTTCTTTTGAAACCACTTGATGCACTGTTTTTGCTTTGCGCTTTTCTTTTGATCCATCACTATGAACAACTTCTTCAACTATATATGGTTGAACCAAATTCCCTTCATTAGCCAGCGCCGAGAAAGCTGTAACCATTTGCAAGGTTGTTACGCCCAATCCTTGACCAAAACCAGCAGCCGCTAAATCAATTTCCGCCCATTCATTTGGATCTCGGATATTTCCACTATTTTCTGTATTCAAACGGATTCCTGTATTACTATTAAAACCAAAATTTTGAAGATAATGGTAAGTCGATTCCTTACCTAATTTTTGTGTCACAAAAACCATTCCAACATTACAAGAGTTTTCCAAAACCTGTGTCATGGCCTCATTCCCATGTCCCCTTAAATCAGAAGTTTTAACAACATTCGTTCCCACTCTGATATACCCACTACATTGATGTGTGGTTGTAGGGGATACTTTTTTCTCATTAATCGCAGAAGCCATTACAAGTGGCTTAAATGTCGAACCTGGTTCATAGACACTATTGATCACAGCATTATTGAATAGCTCATAATCACCCTGTTTAACTTTAAAGTACTTATTGGGGTCAAAATCAGGGTAATTAGCCATAGCTAAAACTGCTCCACTTTTTGGATCCATCACAATCACATTGCCAGATTGTGCTCCAAATTTTTCAACTCCTGCTTTTAATGTTTTTTCTATTTCAAATTGGACAGTTCTATCAACTGTTAAAACTAAATCATCGCCATCTTTGGGAGGATCAAGATTAACCCCACCAATCGAAATCAATTTGCCTCGCTGATCCTTTTCTGCTTCTAAAAATCCTGCTTTCCCCCTTAAACTCTCTTGGAAATAACCTTCGACACCATAATGTCCAATATGATCCCAATCAGTATAACCTAATATATGAGAGGCTAATTTTCCTTCGGGATAATAACGCCAACTCTCGGGAGTAAGCATAACTCCATCTAGTTTTAATTCCTGAATTTTATCTGATTGTTCAGGGGTTATTTTGTGTTCTAGGGGGACATAATTTTTACTTTGGCTAATCTTTTCTAAGATTTCTTTTTTCTTAGTCTCTACTTTTTCTTTTTTACTTTTGAGAATAGTTGCTAATTTTTCTGCTGCATCTTCTGGATCTTCAAGTTGACGCGGAATAAGATAAACAAGATCTTCTGATACATTCGTTGCCAAAGGATAAAGGCCTCCTGTTTGACGGTCTTTAACATAAATCTTGCCACGTTCAGCTGGGATATCTCTTTTCATCCAGTGTTGATTCTCTGCGAAGGCAACATAATAACTAGAACGCAGGACTTGTAAATAGAATAATTTTGCAACAACAATTCCAGCGATCACAACAAGAAAAAACCCCAGGATCCAGAGTCGTCTTTTTTGAGCAATTTGTTGACGGTAGTCTTTACGCATAAAATTAATATTTCTAATTATTCTTATTATACTACAAAATCAGTCTATTTTCTTCAAAATATCGATATTATTGCTCAAAAATAAAAGAGCAATTTTAAAAGTTATTTTCCAAAATCATTGCTATATATAAATAACAGAAATAACTCTCAAATCACTCTTTTTAAAATTTTTCAACGCTCCAAAGCAACTTCAGAACCCGTCTCAGAAAGATAATTTACTTGTTTAACCTTTTCCCATTTCTGATCTTTAGTATTTTTTTCTACCTGACTAATCGCTTGTAATCTAGCAGCTTCAACCGTTAAACGCTCATTCTCCACACTCAATAGTGCCGCACTCTGCTTTAATTCACTTACCTCATATCCCCTTGTTGCTAATTTATTCGCTTGAGTTAAGTATAATAACGCAGAAATTGAAACCAAAATAACAATCATAAAAGTCACCGCGATCGGCCCTGTTCTTAACTTTTGACGAAAATCTTTTTTACGAGCATTACCTCTAATGCTCGTTTTTTTAGTTTCAAATCTAGTGATTGCTAATGTTCCCATGGGAAATAATTATTAATGGATAATGGTTAATGAATAATTACACCTGCCAAAGGCAGACAAGCATTATTCATTTATCATTAATCATTATTTTTTCGGCTATCCTTAGTTTTGCGCTGCGGCTAAGAGGATTAATTTCTATTTCTTCCTCGCTAGGCACGATTGGCTTTTTGGTGATAATTTTTAAAGTTGATTTTTTGCTGCATCGGCATTCTGGGAATTTTGGCGGACAAATACAATTTTTAGCTTCATGTTTAAAGATATTTTTAACAATTCGATCTTCCAAAGAATGAAAGCTGATCACGACAATTCTTCCCCCTGGCTCAAGAACTTCAATTACCGATTTTAATCCTTTTTCTAGATGCTTTAATTCTTGGTTAACAACAATCCTCAATGCTTGGAATGTTCTTGTTGCAGGATGAATCTTACTTCTCTTGAAATAAACTGGAGTAATAATGTCAACCAATTCTTTTGTTGTTTTAATTTGCTGTTCTTTTCTTTTTTCAACTATTCTACGAGCTATTTTCCGACTAAATTTCTCCTCACCATATTCCCAAAGTAATTTTGCCAATTCTGTTTCTGGTAAAAAGTTTACTATTTCAGCTGCTGTAACTGAACAAGTATTTTCTTCAATATATTTCTCTAGTTCTACAAGGGTTTTGAAGAATCTTGCTAAGCGGCGCTCAGTACCATTCGGTACTGAGCTAAGCGAGTTCTCTTTCCCCGAACTGGACATTCGCATATCCAGCTCCCCCTCCTTCAAGAAAGAGAAACCTCGCCTAGACTCAGTTATTTGCGGAGAAGAAACCCCCAAGTCGAATAATGTTCCAGAAACAGTTGAAAAGCCTTTAGCGGCAACAATATTTCCAAGATTAGAAAAGTTAGTTTGAATAAGGACAAGTCGTTTTTTATAGTCAGAAAATTTTTGTTTGGTGTGACTAGTTGCATTTTGATCTTGGTCAATACCTAATAATCTTCCCTTTGGGCTAATTTTTTTTAAAATCTCCTTGGCATGTCCTCCGTAACCAACCGTACAATCAAGGTAATCTCTGTTTGATCTAAGATTTAGGCCCTTAATTGCTTCTTTGAGAAGCACAGGAATGTGTTTTGGTTGCTTATCCATAATCTAGTTTAAATCCCTAATTCTCCAAGTTTTTCTGCGATTTCACCACTTTCTTTCTCAGTATTACTTTTGTATTCTTTCCAAGCAACAGGATTCCAAATTTCCAAACGGTTATAAAGCCCAGCAACTACCGCTTTCCCAGATAGATTGGCATACTCTCTTAAATAAGCTGGTAAATTGATTCTTCCTTGTTTATCTACTTCAACATCCATTGCTCCTGCCAGCATCAATCTTGCAAAAGCTCTGGCATCTTTTTGGCTAATTGGCAAATTGCTTAATTTTTCCGCAATTTTCTGCCACTCTTCTTTGGAATATAGAAACAAGCAATTATCCAAGCCACGAGTAACAACAATTCCCTCAGAAAGTTTATTTCTGAATTTATTGGGAACTGCTACTCTACCTTTGGGGTCAATTGTATGTTTATATTCTCCAATGAACATTTTATAGTCTTAGCTTTAGAACAAGAATAATAGGGGATATGGGAAGGGGGTTTTATAAAAAACCTTTGTATCCCCTATCATTTTTAGCCTAAATTCATTCCTGCGTAAGCAGGAAACTATATTAAGGAAAAGATTTTTGTTTTTGTTTTTGATTTAAGCAGAACTGTCCCCCTGATAAATCAAGCATATAGGTCTCGGATCCCACCAGAAGCGGGCAAGTAAGTCCGGGACAAGAGTTATCCACGATTATCACCTTTTATCCCCACTTCCATCCACACTTCACCTCTCTGACTGAATTATAAACCACCTGACTTCTGGTGCAAAATTGTATTTTGGAAAATCATGAACCATGAATTATTAATTATTAATTAATCTAATTAAGGTGTCTGAATAACCATAATTAGCGATTAGTCGATTTTGAATAACAAAAAACTGCGGACCGTTATCCCCAGTTATCCCCAATTTGCTAACATTCAAAAACTAACCTCAATCAAACAAACTAACCCTACTCAACCAGTCATTCCGACCAAGCTCCGCCACAACAGGCGGGCTCACTCGGAATGACTATGTTCTGTAAGTTGGTGATAAAAAAGCTTGATTTAATTATAAAATAAGTCAGGTTAAGAAAATATTAAGTGTAGGTTGAAATAAGATCCAACAAAAAACAACCCCTTTAGTAAAAAGAAGTTGCTTTTAAATGGTTTTATTTTGTATTAATCTCCAGCTATTCCTTAAACTTATCCGTTAAATAACTCAATAACCCCTCAATTTTCACCCGCTCCTGCTCCATTGTATCCCGATCCCGGACAGTTACTGCTTTATCCTCCAAAGTCTCAAAATCAACCGTTACGCAATACGGTGTCCCAATTTCATCCTGCCTACGATAACGCTTTCCAATTGAACCAGTTTCGTCATACTTAGATTTGAAGTCCTTTTTAATTAAATCAAAGATTTTCTTTGCTTCTTTGGTTAATTCTTCTTTACGCGAAAGTGGTAAAATCGCAACTTTAATCGGCGCCAACCGCTTATCAAGCTTAAGCACAACCTCTTTTTCATGCACCGTTTGACCCCCACCTTTTGCCTTTTGCCTTTTGCCTTTTTCTCGCCCACCCTTTACTTCAGTATAAGCATCAATTAAGAAAGCCAAAGCCGCCCGATCAATTCCCCCCGAAGTTTCAACAATCCAGGGAATAAATTTCTCATTTGTAACTTGGTCAATATAATTTAAATCTTTCCCGCTTGCTTTTTCATGTTGAATAAAATCATAATCAGTGCGACTATGGATTCCTTCAAGTTCTTTAAAACCAAATGGAAATTCGTATTGAATATCAACAGCCTTTTTAGCATAGTGTGCCAATTCCCCTTCTTGATGTTCTTGGACTTTAACTTTTCCACGAGTCAAACCATATTCTAAATACCAATTTTTTCTTTCCTTTAGCCAATAATCAAAGAATTTTGTTGCTTCTTTTGGTTTAACAAAATATTGCATTTCCATTTGTTCAAATTCTCTAAGACGGAAAGTTAGATTTCCAGGAGTAATTTCATTCCGAAAAGCTTTCCCAACTTGAGCAATTCCAAAAGGAACTTTCTGACCAGTTGAATCTAAAACATTTTTAAAGTTTACATAAACTCCCTGCGCAGTTTCCGGTCTTAAATAAATTTCATTCCCTTTTGATTCCACCGGCCCCATATGGGTTTTGAACATTAAATTAAAATTACGCGCCTCAGTCAATTCTCCGCCACATTCAGGACATTTAATCCCACCGACAGCTTTGCTCCCTGCTTTTTCTAACAGATCTTCTTCTTTAAAACGCTTTTTACATTTTTTACAATCAACCAAAGGATCGGTAAAGTTTTCCAAATGCCCCGAAGCTTCCCAAACTTTCGGATGCATTAAAATACTAGCATCAATCCCTTCAATATCACTTCTGTCTCTAACCATAAAATCCCACCAGGCTTTTTTAACATTATTTTTAAGCTCAACTCCCAAAGGACCATAATCATAACAAGCATTAATTCCACCATAAATTTCTGAACTCTGGAACAAGAATCCTTTTCGTTTAGCCAATGAGGTTATTTTTTCCATTAAATTATTGTTGTTTTTCATTAAATATTTTATATAATATTAAACTTTAAAAAATTCTCTCGTCACCAATGGTGTTTTTAGTTGTCTCTCTAAAACCCAGGTGAGATAGTTTGTAATTATTTTTTTTGCTATTTCTTTATCTTTACTTGTAGTAATAATTTTATTAATACGATTCAAATCGTTTTGCAAAATAAATCTTAATATCTTAATTGAATTTTCGGAAAGTTTATTATCGATTTCTCCCGCGCGTGGTGGGGCCCCGCTACGCGGGACATTTCTACAATTCTCACACACCACACCACCAAGAGCATTACTGAAATATTGCTTTCTACTACCGATTAATTTTTGATGACATTTTACGCAATGAAAAAGTTCTGGCGCAAAACCCAAAAGTCCAACTAATTTAAATTCAAAAGCATTAAGATTGAAGGAGTTTTTAAATCCATGATTATTTACTGTTTGCTCTAAAAAATCTTTGAATAAATTAAACAGTTCCACGTTTTCCTCATTTTCCATAGCAAATTTATCGACTATTTCAAGTAAATAATAAACTGAAGCTAGCGATGCAAGGTCTTTTTTTAATGTCTGAAAACTATCCTCTACTTTAACTTGAGTAATAATTTCAAAACTTTTTCCAGGGATTAATAGAACATCAATTAAATTTAGAAGTTCGAGGTTGCCGACGTTTCTGCTTTGAGGTTTTCTGACTCCCTTCGCGATTGCCTTCACTTTTCCATTCGAAAAAGTATAGAGAGTAATAATTTGATCAGCCTCCCCCAAATTCATCTTTCGTAAAACAAACGCTTTTGTACGATAACCTTTCATGATGTCAGATGTCAGATGGCAAATGTTAAATGTTAGCACTCGCCCACATCTTACATCTTACATCTACCATCTTACATCACCTCACAATTTTCCACCCTCCCCCGCCAGTACGTTCTAACTTTCCAGGGATTGAGAAACCAGAAGCTTTTTTATGTCCCCCACCACCAAAAAGAGAAGCAATTTTTGAAACATCAATATTATCAAGTTCAGTCCGAATACTTCCTTTAATTTCACTACCATCGTTTTCGGATAATAAAATAGTTGCTTTAGAATTTGGGATTGAGTTAATTACATTAATAATCCCCTCAAGGTCATTTTGAGTTGCCCCGCACTCTTCAATGTCCTTCTGAGTAATAATAGAAACATTAATTCCTTTTTCCTGATTATGCTTAATTCTTGAAAGAGCTCTTCCCCACAGCCGCAACCCAGGCAAGGGTTTATAATGAAAAACATGATCGCTAATCAAATTTAACCGTGCACCTTTGAACATTAGTTTAGACGCCGCCAAAAAAGTATCCTCAGTTGCATTATCATGTTGCAATCCTCCCGTGTCCGTATAAATGCCAGTCAAAAGACAAGTGGCGATTTGGGGTGTAATTTTAAGGTTTAATTTTTCAATTAAATGAAATATCATTTCAGATGTTGAGGAGATATTAAGCATCAAGTTTAAATCCCCAAACAATGCATTGTCATGATGGTGGTCAATATTTAAAACTTTTTTATTGCCATTAAAAACCCATTTTACAAAATCATCCCCTCCCAATAAACTCTGCGTCGCTGTATCGACTGTTATCAATAAATCAAATTCCTCTTTTTCTAAATCAAGTTTATTTTTAACTTCAAAAAAGCTCGGTAGAAAATAAAACTTTTCCGGAACAGGGTCTTGGCAAAAAAGTTGAACTTTCTTACCTAATTGCAAACTGAGTACCAAAAAAAATGCCAACATTGAACCGAGAGTATCTCCATCAGGGTTTCTGTGACATATAATTAAGATTCGCTTACTTTTATCAATCAGTTTATTAATTTGATCAAGTTTTGAAGCGGGAATCATTTTTATTCTTTAGATTCTTTAACTAAGCGTTCTATTTTTTGAGCTTGGCGTGCTGAATAATCAAAATCAAAAGCGACTCTTGGAACATTTCGCATTTTCAATGTTCTATTTAGACGTTTTTGAATTTCAAACAATGCCTTGTGTAATATCCGTTTAATCTTTTCACCTTGTTGTTTTTTGCCAATATAGCTCAAATAAATGCTAGTATTTTTCAAATCAGGAGAAGTATTCACATCTACGATTGTAACAAAATCAAGACACGGATCATCGACTTCTTCTCGCATGATTTTTCCTATTTCTCTCTTAACCAGTTCGTTTACTTTTAGAATTCTCTGAGAAGACATGGAGATGTTAGATAATAGATATCACTTCAAGCTTCTCTTCTTTTCTGTTTGGCTGAACACTTCGACAATATCACCTTCCTCAACCACGGGTTCCCCTTTATAAAGCATTCCACATTCCATTCCTTCTTTTGCTTCTGGAACAGATTTCTTTTCTCGTTGCAAGGTAGTTATTTTTCCTTCAGCAATTTTATCTTTACCTCTAATTATTCTTACCAAATAATTAGGTTTAACTTTCCCTTTCGTTATCTTACCTCCAATAATCATATCTTTTTTACCTGTTTTGAAAACTTTAAGAATCTTTACCTTCCCCAAAACACTTTCTACAATTTCTGGCTTTAATAAATCGCTCAATAATTCTTTTAGATTTTCAATCAATTCATAAATAACATCAAACAAAAGAACTTGAATTTTTTCTTCTTTTGCTAATTTTTTTGCAATTGGGTCAACACCGACATTAAATCCAATCACGATATTATCAGCAGTCCTGGCAGTATCAATATCCACCTCACTAATCGTTCCTATGCCCGCTCTAACTAGATTAATTGCTACTTCGTCATTACCGACTGCCTTAAGACATTCTTTAATCGCCTCAAGTGATCCTTTAACATCAACTTTTAATACAATTTGTAATTTTTTGACTTTACTTTCTTTGATTTGAGAAGTTAATTCATCCAGATTAACTTCTTTTGATTTCCTAAGTTCATCAACAACTTTTTTATGATGCAAACTATTAATAATTTCACGCGCTTTTTTTTCTGAGTCTGTCGCTTGCAAGATGCCTCCTACAGTTGGAACTTCTTTTAAACCACCAATTAAAACAGGCATTGAAGGAAGAGCATTATCTATCGGTTCGCTAAGATAATTTTCCATGAATCTAATTCTTCCCCATGTCTCACCAACAACAACATAATCTCTTTTTTGTAACGTTCCTGTTTGAACTAAAACGGTAGCGATCGCTCCTCGTCCTTTATCAAGACGGGATTCAATTACTGTACCAACTGCTTTTCTATCTGGGTTGGCTTTAAAATTCTCAACTTCTGAGACCAAAAGGATCATTTCTAATAAATCATCGATTCCATCTCCGGTTGTTCCAGAAACAGGAACAAAAACGTTTTTGCCTCCCCACTCATCAGATAATATCTCATAATCTCCTAATTCTTTTTTAACTTTATCAATGTTTGCATTTGGTTTATCAATCTTAGTAATTGCAACAATGATTGGAATTTCAGATTCTTTAGCATGTTTAATTGCTTCAATTGTTTGAGGTTTAACTCCTTCGTCAGCAGCGACAACCAAGATTGCAATATCAGTGATTTTTGTACCTTGTCTACGCATGCGAGTAAAAGCCTTATGCCCCGGAGTATCTATAAAAGTGATTAGTTTACCTTTTTTCTTAACCTGATAAGCACTAATGTGTTGGGTGATCCCTCCCGCCTCACCTTTGGTCACTTCGGTTTTTCTAATTGCATCAAGTAGTGTTGTCTTACCGTGATCGACATGTCCAATAATCACAACCACTGGTGAACGAGTTTTAAGTTTTTTCTTGTCTTTCTCTTCCAAAAAATCTTTAGCTTCTAGTTTTTGACCTTGCTTCGCTGCTTTTAATAAATTTGCTTTTTCTTTTTTGACAATAAAATTAAGGTCTTCACTGATAATTGCTGCCGTCTCAAAATCAATATTTTCATTAATCGTAACCATGATTCCATTTTTCATCAACTCTTTAATAACATCCGAAACCGGTAGTTCCATTCTTTCTGCCAAAGCCTTAACCGCAATAATTTTTGGTATTTCAATTGTTTTTTGTTCTTCGGTTTGTGGATCTTCAACTTCTTGTTTGCTTTCTTCCAAGCGTTTTGCAAATTTCGTAACCATTCCCTCATCCAGTTTGTCTTCATTTCTATCAATCCTAAAACCAAGCTCCTTTAATTTTGAGTGTAAATCTCTTTCAGAAAAACCAAATTTTTCGGCAACTGCCTTTAACTTAATAGCCATGGATTGATGTTAACTAGAAAATGTTAGATGTTAGGTGTCTGATGGAAGATGAAAAAACATCCACATCTAACCTCTAACATCTGACATCTCAACTGCCATTTTGTAATAAATTTAAAATTATTTTATGTACTTTGCAATTAGAGGCAACAAGATTTTTCATATAAACTCCCCACGGTCTACCCTCAAAATCCGTTACACAACCTTCAGCTTCTTCAATAATCAAACAACCCGCCGCAATATCCCATGGCTTAGTTGCTCTTTCAATAAAAACTCCCGCGCTTCCGCAAGCCAAGAAACAAAGGTTTTGGGCGGTTGAGCCAAACATTCTAACATTTAAAGTATGGTCAACCAATTTATCAAGATCACCTAATCTTTTCTGTTTATTCCATTTAAGTCTAGTATCACAAAGAAATGGCAATTTGCTAATATCCTTGTCGGCTATTTTAATCTTTTTGTCATTGAGATAAGCACCTTTCCCTTGCTGAGCCCAGAACATCCAGTCACAATAAGGTAAATAAATTACGCCCAATTGTACTGTATGATCTTTTTCTAAGGCAATCGAAACCGCAAATGACGGAAAACCAAAAAAATGATTGTTAGTCCCGTCCAAAGGATCAATAATCCAACGCCAGGAAGAGTCTCTATCTATTCCACCTGCTTCTTCCGAGAGAATGTCATGATCAGGATAATCTTTTTCTATTTTTGATAAAATCAGTTTTTCTGATTTAATATCTGTGTCAGTCACATATCCCGCACCGACTTTTTCTTTCGCTCCGGTAACTTTTTTGAAGTCATCCATCAAAATCTTTCCCGCCTCTCGCGCGAGATCAATCGCAAACTTTCGCATCTCAGTTATATTTTCTTTATTTGCCATTTTGATTCTTATTTTTTATCTGCTTGCTGGTTCAAAGCTCTGCTTTGAACCTAATTGCAGTACTACACTATCCGCCCTTAAAATCCCTACTTGTCATCTTTCTTTTTCATTTTTTCACAGACTTCTTCTTCACCGTTTTTTTCTTCACTGCCTTTTTCTTTTGTTGGTTCCGAGTTCCACTCGGAACCTTCTTCCCGCCATCCCCATCTTTATCCTTATTTTCTTTTTCTGCTTTTTTCTTCTTACTTTTGATTTCTGACTTATCACTTGTTGTTTGTTTCAACGCCTTTATACTCAAACCAAGTCTGTGTTCACCCGGTTCAAGCGAAATAATTTTAAACTTCATCTTCTCACCTGTTTTCAAGAAGTCACCAGGATCCGTTACTTTATCATCTGATAATTCTGAAATATGAATTAAGCCGTCTATTTTATCATCCAGTTTCGCAAAAGCACCAAAAGGGGTAATCTTGGTTACCGTCCCCTCAACCACTTGCCCTACCTTGTATTTTTTCGCGGTTTTTACCCATGGATCTTCTTTAAGACGCTTCATACTCAAAGAAATTCGATCTTTTTCAATACTTAAGATAGACACTTCAATATCATCGCCTGATTTAACATAATCAGATGGATGCTCTACTTTGTCCCAACTAATTTCTGAAATATGTACAAGTCCCTCAAGTCCATTAAATTGAACAAAGAAACCAAAATCAACAACGCCACTAACTTTTCCTGTAACAACATCTCCTTTTTTCAAATCGTTTAATTTTTCTTCATGTTCTCCAGCGATTGCTTCTTTCTCGGAAAGAATTAATTTTTTTTCTTGAGGATCAACTCCAATGATTACAACATCTAGTTTTTGACCAATAAAATCTCGCAAGAGAGTTAATATTTCTTCTTTATTCCCACCCTCAACTCGCGGGTAATGTTCTGGAATTAATTGGGAAACAGGTAAGAATCCTCTCACTCCTCCAACATCAATCATTATCCCACCTTTATTCGCCTCAGTAACTTCGGCAGCAAAAGATTCTTTTTTCTTCATTCTTTCATTAAGAATTTCCCAAAGTTTTTCTTGCCCAGCACGTCTTAAGGAAAACAATATTTGGCCACTTTCATCTTCAGCATCAATCACCATCGCAGAGATTTCATCCCCCACTTCAAGATCATCAACTGTCCCCAAACCATCATTTAATTCTTTACCACTAATAATACCTGTGGTCATTCCGCTAACATCGAGCAAAACCTGATTATCGCGAATTTCCATAATTTTTGCTTTTACGGTTTCGCCTTCTTTAATAATAGGGATGTCTTCAGTATATTTGTCTACTAAATCAGCCATTGTTTGGCCAGCGACCTTAGCTTTCTTTGATTTTACGGTTGTTTTGGTATTAATCATAGTAATAAAAAAACCCTTTCTTTTGTTAGTGCGCGAAGGAAAAGCGCGGGTTAATAATAGGTTACAGTTAGTTTCTGAAGGTTTACCTACCGGTAGGTAGGCAGTTTTATTATAGGAGAAAAAGTGAAAAAAAGCAAATTGAAAAAGGAGGTAGGAGGGAGGAAGCAGGGGGCATGAAAAAGCCCCCGGATCGGGGGCTCTATATTTTCGTAGTTAGGAAAAGCTAGCTCGCGCTATCCTTACTCCTATCCGATACTATTAAATCTTTCGATTGGGGGAGAATCCGAACATCTGCTCCCGGAAAATCAGAGTATTTTTCAAGTCCGACTTCCGAGAGGCTGATAGTTATCCCTTCGTCATCAATCTTGAGTTTTAACCCAGCTCTTGTCAGAGCCGCACCGAATGCGGTTTCACCGATAGCGAGAAGTTTGCCAGTATAGGCACGATTAAGGTCATCGGCCGTAAAGACACTCTCGCCGAAAACCAACAGGCTGAGATCCTCGTCCCCCATCTCGTTATGTATAGATGGGGGTGTCCCTAGGACGAAAACCGGCGAATCGTTGTGGAAATCCAGCGGTCTGAAGTACTGATATTTTTCATCGCGCAGGAGGTATAGTAACGATCCATTTACTATAACTCCCATCCGTCGGATGAACCCAGCACCACTCGGTCGGATATTATAGACAACAACTGCCAGCATAAAATTGCTACCGGCTGTGGCGAATTCCTCCGGGCCATCAGAAGACGGATTAGGGGGAGCAAGCTCTAAGTCCTTAGTGCCACCCCCGTAAATATCCACCTTGCCGATCTCGCTATCGCCGATAATAAACCGAGATAAACCAAAACCAGAAAGATCCGACTCGGCAAATCCTATAACCGTACCGTTTTCACACTCAAACCTTGGGAATAAATCCCAGCCACCCTCCAGTGGGTCGAGGGGTTCCAGTTCTATAACCTGAAATACATCGTTGGTTCTCACTACTGACCACCTCCTTTATTCTTATTACCTTTATGGCCGTTACCTTTTCGAGTGCGGCGGTTTCTCTTCTTCTTTCCCTTCCCATTCCTGTCATCTGCTGCCAACTCTGACCTCCTTGATCAAAGCCAAGTTAAAATTAAATTGAATAAGAACGAACAATAAATTTAGATGTCAGTATAGCAAAAGGAGAAATTAAAGTAAAGAAAAAAGGAGGAAGGGGGAAATTCCCCATTCCTCCTTCCCCTTTCACCATTATTTCCTCACCATCTCCTTAAGTTCTTCCAGATGCTCTTTTTTAATTTTCTTAGTCCGACTAAAATCACCTTTAAATTGCTTCAAAAGCAAGGCAATATGCTCCCCACCCAAGTGCTTCGGCACGATCACATAGTCCGCCCCTTTTTTATAAAGCTCTAGTGCCTCAGAGGCATTTGTTGCTGTAAGATAAATAACCATCGAAGATCTGCGATGATGGCTTTTGATCATTTCCAAAAGTAAAAGGTTATCATGCTTATCTGGAATAGTAGAAATGAACATCTTAGTTTTTTTGAGATCAACCTTCCTTAAAATTTCCGAGTCATTAATATCCCCATAAAGTGCTGGGACTTTTTCTGTTCTTAATTTTTCAATTAAATCCGGATTAAGATCCACAACCAAAACCGGTTCTTTTAAGTTCTGAAGGGCCTCCAAAATTTTATACCCCAATCGATCCACCCCACAAAGAACAATTTTTTTACGTCGTTCTTGATGAGAAACTATTTCCGGTTCAATTTGTTTATTACTTAATTTTTCAAAAAATTTCAACGGTTTTTTAATAATCTGATAAAATTGCCAGTCGAATCTTGTGAGATAAGAGGTGTAAGTAATTGTGATTACAGCTAAGACAACTACAAGGGTAAATAAATCCTTGCCAATTTCTCCTCTTTGCATTCCTTCTGTGATCATAATCAAAGCAAATTCACTAGTTGGAATCAAAAGCACCGCCGCCATAAATGTTGTCCGACGTTTATAGCCAAAAATACTGGTGATTAAAAGCGTAGTCAAAGGGTTAAGTAAAATAACCAAGGTTGTAAAAATAACCAGCGGCGCCCAGATTGAAATTAAGTCAGTTAAGACAATTTGCATTCCAAGAGTAACAAAGAAAATCACCGCAAAGAAATCTCGCAAAACCTTAACCTTACCCGCGATAGCGAGATGATATGGAAGATTGGCTAAACCAACTCCGGCAAAAAATGCCCCAATTGCAATCGAAAAGCCTAAGAAATGCGAGAGCCAAGCGAAACCAAAACAAACCCCTAAAGATAAAATCAACATTAGTTCATCAAATCTGGAGGCATAACGAAAAATTCGTGGGAAGATAAATCGGCTCGCCAAGACCACAAGCAATAACAATCCCACGCCTTTTGCCAGAGTGAAAGAGAAATCGATGATACTAAAATTGCCGAGGCTAGAAAGAACTGTTAAGGCGAGAACTGCCAGAACATCTTCAACCAAAAGAAGCCCGATCACAATTCGTCCGTGCAGAGAGTTTAATTCTTGGCGGTCTGAAAGAATTTTCAAAACGACCATTGTACTTCCAAAGGCAACTGCAAGCCCGAGATAAAGCGAAGCAGGATAACCAATGTTCAAAAAATTTGCCAATAAAAAACCAACCAACGCAAGCAAGCCGACTTTAATAATTCCTCCAATCACTGCAATCTTGGCAACACTTTTTAATTTACTAAGATCAATTTTTAAACCAACGACAAACAAAAGCAAGGCAATCCCGATTTCGGAAAAGGTCATGATTACCTCTTGATTGGTCACCAATCCTAAAATTGGACCAACTAAAATTCCCACTAGTAAATACAGCGGGATTAAGGGTTGCTTTAATAGAGTCGCAATCAAAGCTCCGACGCCAGAGAGTATAACCAAGATTCCGATTTCTAGAAAGATATTATCCATTTATACAATTATGGTTTTCTAATTCTATTGTAACCTTTTTAAACTAATTTTGGTAGCCTTAGAGTCCGACGGCCTGAACCGCATGGTTCAGGCTTGACAAGGGATATCAGATATGTTAGACTGTTATGTCAGTGTACAAAAAACGTACCCAAAACTGCTATATAATATTTTTTGTTGAGGTTTCAAAAAACTCAAGAAATAATGGGGTACAATGTAAGTGAAGAATACTTAAGATTCCCGCTGTATGCTCGTAATCGCCGAATCTCCATTCGGGGCGAATACAAGATCTACGGGGATTTACGAAAAGGAGAGAGGGTGTAATTGCTTTCAAATCAGGATAGGAGTAGAAAAGTTCGACCATTTTATTCTAAATCGTACTCCTATCCTCCCCTCCTCTCCTCTCCTCTCTTTATTAAGCTCATACCTTAGTTTCAATTATTTTGAGCTTAAGGTGTGTACTTAAAATTATTAATGTATGCTAAATTTATATCTCAAGAAAAAATTAGTGCAAATCTCTGGTTTTTTCTCCGAGAAGTTCTTTGAAAATTAAACATAAATGTAACAATGTTTCAATTTGTGAGCCGCTTCGTTGGGTTAAATAATTTAACTTAAGGAAGTGGCTTGCAAAGCACATCGAATTCCTATTATAACTACAGAAACGGGAATAAAACAAATAACTTTTAAAGGGTGATGCCTTAGTTATTCGTCCTGTTTCTCAACCAAGGAGTGATATGAAATCACCCCCGAATTTCCACACGAACACGATATCTTTAGCTATCCTGATGAACGACACGCCGACGATGCCGGTTTTTTCCGACGACACATCATAGACGACCCGGCCGTACGCGAGGCCTCAAGCATCCTACCTCTTGCTAATAAAAAGCACGGGGACAGATGTACGAGCCAACGATTTTATTTTGGTTTAGTTAGGGGAAAAGCGCTCACCAATCACGGGGTATATATGGATATTCAAAAAGGCAAGGAGAATCGGTGCTGAGAGAGTGCCTAACCGGCAACCTGCAAAAGCAGGATATACCGATTCATAAGTTCCTAATGAGGGCACCCGTAGCTTACGCTTGCACCCGGCGAGACCTTTATGGATTATCATTTGGATATGGTCACCGCCCGAGGCAGTCGCAGAGCACGGTTCTATAAGATCGAGCGCTAACCCCGTTTTTTTATGGGACGATTGACCGGCCCCGAGGCGAAGTTAATTCCGCCGATATGCCTGGTTTCTCTGTCCTGAGTTAGTTATTTTCCAAAAGGAGTGTGTGCAACGCCAATGCCGGCTTTACTATGTTTCATCAAGAAAAGACATAGTCGGTAACCTGGCAAACAACGCATCGCTCTGCCAAAGGACGGATGGATCGGGTCGACGATAATTTTCATTTTCATTTCGTCGTACGGTTATAAGTGTTACCCGTTTTGGGCCGCCCCCGATCCTCTATCCGTCATGGAAGCATTGTTAGCTCAATCGGTAGAGCAGTTGCCTGTCACGTATGAGGTCAGCAGTTCAAATCCGTTTGGGCACAAATGCCCCCTTCTCCCATCTTGCGACTTAATGATGTCACAGGATAAGTTGCGGGGCTTTTTTTTATTTCAAAATAAGCTACAATAAAGTAAAGCTTTGGAGTACATCCTCTCTAAAGCTAAACAGAATGGGGTGATATATGAAGAAACGGCTCCCTATTTTAAAAAGGAGCCAAAGAATGATAATTAGAGGAAATAGTTAAGGGCTATTTTCCTCGGAGAAATACTGATGAAAGGAGGTGGGAGTTTCTTATGAAGAAACCCAGACTCCCCCCGATTTAAATAAAGATAAGGCATACGCCTCGGGATTTATCCCGAGGCTTTTTTGTTTGCTTAAATACCCAGAAATTGGTAAAATTCAGTTGACTATCAACACAACGACCTTTAATTTTTCGGTGAAAGGAGGGTAAATGAGAGTATTAACAATATTGCACTGAAGACCGGCGCTTCCCGTAAAAACTTCGTAACCCATTTTATCTCATTCTAGAAAATCACTTCTAGAAATGAGGTGGAAGGACGGACGGATTTATGTGGAATAAAAATATTTTCACTCGTGGGCAAGGAGATAATAAATTTCTTGCCTTGTCACCTCCATTTAACTTTCAAGGAGACGACATGAAGAACCTATTAATTACGGGATTAGTGATCGTCTAGCCACACGACGCTGAGGGCAGCTCTGTGGGCGAGGTTACCTGAATACCAGAAATCCCAATGCCGGGATTCTCCAGAGTTACAAGATCAAACCGCGTCTGCAACTTAAAATAGGGATGACACAAAACCAGACTAGGAGACGAACAAGGAACAAGTCATCTTTGATCACAAAATACCGCGAAAGACACGCCCCTGGAAACAGGGGCTTTTTATTTAATTAAAATTAATATCACCGCAATGTAGGGAACGCAGATCTGCGTTCCCTACTAAAAAACAATCCCACACGCAGGACTGTTTTTTATATCTTATTTTTATCTGTTATCATTTTGTCTAAACCAAAACCACCGTCGCAACTTTATCCTCCCCACTCATCTTCATTAATCGTACTCCCTGTGTCGCGCGGCCCTGACGGGAAACACCCTTGACCGAAGAACGAATAATCTGCCCCTTCTCCGAAATCGCAATCAAGTCCATTTCATCATTTTCTACCACCCGCATATCAACTAACTTACCATTTTTCTCCGTAACCTTTGCTGTCTTAAGACCACTCCCCCCACGACCTTGAACCTTATATTTACTCAATTCCGTCCTTTTCCCAAAGCCTTTTTCCGTAATTACCAATAAATCACCTTTTGGATCATCGATTCGACCAACTCCAACTACCCGATCATCGCCCTTTAATCTAATCGCTCTAACCCCAGTTGCGTTCCTTCCCATCGCTCGCACCTGAGTTTCCTTAAATCTAATTGCTTGGCCACTGGCCGTTGCCATGATAATCTGATCATCACCATTAGTTTTTCTGACCCAACTCAAACAATCACCCTCTTTAAGCTTCGTAGCGATCAAACCACTGCGTCTAACTTGTTTAAAATCTTCCACGGAAACTTTTTTGACAATTCCATGATCAGTAATCATGAATAAATATTTCGCTGGGGCGTTTTTGCCAATGGTCACCATCGCCGTAACTTCTTCATCCTGAGAAAGTTGTAAGAAATTCATCACCGATTGCCCCTTGGCGGTTCGACTAGTCTCGGGAAGCTCATGAACCTTCGCCTTAAAAACTTTACCCGAGTTACTAAAGAATAATAAATCATCGTGAGTATTGGTCATCACAATTTCTTCGACAATATCTTCCTCACGCGTCATCATACCTTTGACTCCTTTACCCCCACGCTTTTGTGCTTTATAAGTCGTCGGTGCTAAACGTTTAATGTAACCACCTTTCGTCAAAGTCACAATCATCGGTTCATCCGCAACTAAATCTTCTTCTTCAAACTGTGAGACCCCTCCCGCAATAACTTGCGTTCGGCGCTTATCTCCATAATCTTCTTTTAATTTCAAAATTTCCTTCTTGATTATCTCTAAGATTTTCTTAGGACTTTTTAAAAGCGCTTCTAAACGTTTAATCAAAGCCTGTTTCTCTTTATATTCATCCTCTACTTTTTTACGCTCCAGCGCTGCCAAAGATTGCAGTTTCATCTCCAAAATTGCTTCAGACTGCAAATCAGAAAGTTTAAATTTCTTCATTAAATTAGCGTGAGCATCTTCTTTTGTTTTGGAAGCACGAATCGTCTTAATCACTTCGTCTAAATTGTCCAGCGCAATCTTTAAACCTTCTAAAATATGTAAACGCTCTTTCGCTTTTTTAAGTTTAAACTTGATTCGACGAGTAACCACTTCTTGACGATGTTTGATATATTCTTCCAAGATCATTTTCAAATTCAAAACCTTCGGCTGGATTCCGTCAATCAAAGCAAGCATATTCAAGTGGAAAGAATCTTGAAGATTAGTATGTTTATAAAGTTGGTTTAAAATTTTATTTGGAAAGGCGCCATTTTTCAAATCAATTACCACGCGCACGCCATCTTTATCTGACTCGTCCCGCAAATCTTTAATCCCAACAATTTTTTTATCTTTTGCTAAATTAGCAATTTTCTCAATCAAAGTCGCCTTATTCACTTGGTAAGGAACTTCTGAGATTATAATCCGAAAACGATCTTTTTTGGTTTCCTCAATAATTGCTTTTCCCCTGACAATAATCTTGCCTTTTCCGGTCGCATAAGCACTTTCAATATCTTTTTTATTGTAAATAATTCCACCGGTTGGAAAGTCTGGCCCCTTAATAAATTCTAATAAATCCATAACAGAAGCATCTGGATTATCAATCAAATGTGCAATTCCATCGATAAGTTCAGAAAGATTATGTGGAGGAATATTCGTAGCCATCCCCACCGCAATTCCCATTGCACCATTTAAGAGTAATTGCGGAAGTTTTGCAGGCAAAACCTTCGGTTCTTCTCGACTGGCGTCATAAGTTGGGGAAAAATTAACCGTTTCTTTATCAATATCAATCAAGAGTTCCTGAGTGATTTTCATCATCTTTACTTCGGTATAACGCATTGCTGCCGCACGGTCCCCGTCCATCGAACCAAAGTTACCTTGACCGTTGACTAAAAGATAACGCATCGAGAAATCCTGCGCCATTCGAACCATTGATTCATAAACCGCTAAGTCACCATGAGGGTGATATTTACCCAAAACCTCACCAACTACCATCGCACTTTTCCGGAATTTGGCACTATGTTTTAACCCCAAGGTATGCATCGCATACAAAATTCGCCGGTGAACCGGTTTTAAGCCGTCCCGAACATCCGGAAGGGCGCGAGCAACAATCACAGACATAGCATAATCAAGATACGACTTTTCCATTTCAGTCGTGATCTTGTGGAGTTTAATTTTACCTAAGTTAGTCATAAAATAAATAATTTCAAATATTAAACGTTAAATGTGTTATGTCACCCTGAACTTGTTTGCCCGCCTCTGGAGGGTTTCAGGGTCTCCTTACTATCCTAGCTATCTCAAACGAGATCCCGAAACAAGTTCGGGATGACTTGTTAACAATAACATTTAACATTTGAAATTTTAAATATCTAAATTCTCTACCTTCTTCGCCCGAGTCTGAATAAAATGTTTACGTGGTGCAACATTCTTTCCCATCAAAATATCAAATAACTCATCCGCCTTGGCCGCATCTTCAACTGTCACCTGAAGCATCAAACGCTTCTCAGGATCCATCGTTGTATCCCAAAGCTGCCCCGGATTCATCTCACCCAAACCTTTGTAACGCTGAATTGATATTTTTTTAGTCATCCCGAGCGAAGCCGAGGGATCTTCCTTGGTACTATTATCACCTTTCTCTTCTCCACCTAACTTCTCAAGAATCTTCTCTTTCTCTTCCTCTGTATACGCATATTCAATTTTTTTACCAGATTTTATCTGATAAAGCGGCGGCTGGGCAATATAAAGATGCCCTTGGTTAATTACATCCGGCATGTGTCGGAAAAAGAAAGTTAAAAGCAGAGTCCGAATATGCGCACCATCAACATCGGCATCGGTCATGATTACAATTCGATTGTAACGCAATTTTTTTAAATCAAACTGCTCACCAATCCCCACCCCCAGTGCAACAATCATCGCTTTAATTTCTTCCGAAGAAAGCATTCGGTCCAAACGCGCTCGCTCAACATTGAGAATTTTTCCGCGTAAAGGTAAGATTGCCTGAAAACCACGATCGCGACCTTGCTTGGCAGAACCACCCGCAGAATCTCCCTCAACAATATAAAGTTCGCAATCTTCTGGATCTTTACTGGAACAATCTGCTAGTTTACCTGGTAAAGTAAAACCTTCTAAGGCACCTTTTCTTATCACAGTATCACGTGCTGCTCTAGCCGCTAACCGCGCCTTAGTCGCTAAAATATTTTTACCTAAAATTCTCTTAGCTTGACTTGGATTTTTATCAAAATAATCTAAAATTCCTTCAAAAGCAATTTCACTGACCAAAGAACGCACTTCGACATTTCCTAATTTCGATTTTGTTTGTCCTTCAAATTGCGGTTCTTGCAAACGCACACTGATCACTGCGGTTAAACCCTCGCGAGAATCATCTCCTGAGAGATTTGATTCTTTATCTCTTAAAATTTTCTGATCACGACCGTATTTATTCAAAGCGCGGGTTAAGGCCTTTTTAAAGCCAATCAAGTGCATTCCACCTTCGGTGGTGTAGATATTATTCGCAAAAGTATAAATATTTTCATTAAAACTATCAGTATATTGTAAAGAAATTTCCACCTGTACATCGTCTTTTTCTCTTTCAATATAAACTACTGGGGTGTTAACCGCTTCTTTATTATGATTCAAGTGGTCAACATACGACCTAACCCCACCCTCAAAATAAAAAGTGTATTCTTTAAGATTTTTATAAAACTTGCCATTACCATTTTTCTTTGTCCCTTCCTCTCCTACCTTCCCCCTACCACCTACCTCCTTTGCCTTTTCCTTTTTTCTTTTATCAAAAATCGAAATCTTAACTCCCTTAGTCAAATACGCCTGCTGCCGACAGTGATCTAAAATTGTTTTAAGGCTAAAATCTAAACTTTCAAAAACTTTTGGGTCGGGCTTAAAAGTAATTTTAGTTCCAGTTTTTTTAGTTTCACCGCCAGTTTTCAAACTACCTTTTGCTTTCCCCCGCTCATATTCTTGAACATGAATTTTACCATCCTTAGATATCTCGGCCTCAACCCAAGTGGACAAAGCATTCACAACAGAAATTCCCACTCCGTGTAAACCTCCCGAAACTTTGTATCCCCCACTGCCATCAAACTTTCCTCCGGCATGCAAGGTTGTCATCACAGTTTCCAAGGCTGATTTTCCGGTTTTTGTGTGTTTATCTACAGGAATCCCTCGACCGTTATCAGTTACGCTGACTTTATTTCCTGACAATAGTTCAATCTTAATTTGATCACAAAAGCCGCCCATTGCTTCATCAATAGCGTTGTCTAGAACCTCCCAGATTAAATGGTGAAGCCCCTTGGTACCAGTACTCCCGATATACATCCCAGGACGCTTCCTGACCGGCTCCAGGCCTTCTAAAACCTGGATGTCCTTTGCTCCATAACTAGATTTTTGTTGTTTCTTAGGCATTTTTTGAATAAAATTAACCCTCCAAAGCCAATGGGCTTAAGGAGGGAAATCCCCCTATTTCTGTTTTTATTGTAACATAAAAAAACACTCTTGAGAAGAGTATTTTTGGCTTGGATTGGGGATAAATTAGTGGTTTTTGAGGTTATTTTTTCCGCTGTTTTACTAAAGCCTCCCCCTCCTCTAATTTAATACTTAATAATTTAGAGACCCCATTCTCTTCCATTGTAACGCCATATAGAAGATAACTACGCCGCATGGTTTCACGGTTATGTGTCACCAAAATAAACTGGGTTTTCTCTGCCAAAGAATCCAAAATCTCACCAAATTTCTTACTATTAAACTCATCCAAGGCCGCATCCACCTCATCCAAAACACAGAAAGGGCTTGGGTTGACTGCCAGAATCGCAAATAAAAGCGCGACGGAAGTCAAAGCTCGCTCCCCACCTGAAAGCGAATTAATTGTTTTAATTTTTTTACCCGGCAGATGCGCTTTAATTTCAACCATGCTTTGTTCGTCTTCCTCACCTTCAATTAATTGCAACTCAGCTTCTCCACCAGAAAACAATCTTCTAAAATATCGATTAAATTCAATTGAAATTTTTTCAAAATATTCTGTAAATTGTTTTTTAATTAAACTGTCTAATTTGCGAATCACTTGCGAGAGAGACTTAGAAGCCTCCCGGAGTTCCTCCGACTGGTTCGTCAAGAAATCATACCGCTCCTCAGTTTCTTCATATTCCTTAATCACCTCTGGATCAATCCCCCCGCTCAATTCTAACTTCCGTTTCAGTTTCGCAATCTTTTCTTCTAACTCTGCTGGCTCTAGGATTGTTGGTTCCGAGCTCTGCTCACCTGCCTGCCGGTCAGGCAGGGAACCGCCTTGCAACTTGGCACCATCTGCTGATTTCTCGGCAATGTGCTGCAGCGCGTCGCTACCCAATTCTCTTCTAACTTCTTCCTCCAAATCCTCCAACTTTGTCTCAAACCGCACTTTCCCTACCGCCACCTGGTTCATTTCAACCCTAAGCTGATCAATCTCTCGCTGCTTCACTTGCCCCGCTCTTTCCTTTTCTAAAAGCTCTTTACGCTTTTCCTGATAAGCTTGGTTTTGCGATTCCAAGTCTTGCCGTTGCTTGGTTATTTTTAAATCAACGTCTTTTAATTCTGATTGATAAGTATTTTTTTTCTGGAATAACTCAGTCACAACAGATTTTTCATCAGATCCATCCTGACCAAGACGTAATTTTAATTCATCAATTTTACTCTGCTTTTCATCTTTCTCGGTAACCAAAAATTCCAATTTCTGTTCATTCTTAGCAATTTGAATTTTTAAATCACCTTCTTTTTGATCTAACTCTTTCTTATCTTGAATCAAATCACCAATTTCATTTTGTAATTTAACAATTTTTTCTTGCGCCTCTTTGTTTTCTTTCTTTTCTAATTTCCCAGAAATATTTTTAATTTTTTCTTGAATTGAAGTAGCAAATTCTTTTAATTCTTCCAGTTCAGAAAGATCCTTAACCGCTTGAATTTTATCCAAAAGCTCTGTTTGTTTCACAAGTAACTGACTAATTTCCCCGCGAACAAAATCTAAATCTACCCCATTACCGTTATTGATATTATCATTCAACTTATTAATTTCATCTCTATATTTATCAATCCTTTCTTCTAATTTTTCACTTCGCTCCTTCAATTCTGAATTCTGAATTCTGAATTCTGAATTCCCTTTCTCTATTTCTGAAATTTGTTCAATTAAAACTTCTATTTCTCCTTGCAAATTCGCCTCTCTAGCTTTAAGAATCTGTGGATCCCCCTCACTTCGATCCTCCTCCGCTTCAATTTTCCCTTCCAAAACTGCTAACTTTTGTTTTAGATCTAATTGCTTTTCTTGCAAAACAGTCAATTCTTCCTGTTTATCCCTATCTTCCCCTAGAACATTTTGAGTGGCCTTTTCTAGAACTTCAATTTGCTCTTGAAGTTTATTTGTTTCCTCCGTTTTTTGATCAATTTGAGTTTGGAAATTATCCGTTTTTTCAGTAACAGTTTTTAACTTTTGTTTTAGCTCATTATAAGTAAAAATATAATATTCTTTTTGAAAATAGGATAATTCTTCCGCTACCTTTCCGCGTTCTTGTGCACGCTTGGCTTGGCGCTTTAAAATTCTTAAACGCGGCTCAAGTTCGGTAACAATATCCTTAACCCGAGTTAAATTTCCACGAGCGTTTTCTAGCTTACGAACCGCCCGATCTCTTTTTAAATAATATTTTTTTACACCGGTTGCTTCTTCAAATAAAGTTTTTCTTTCAACTGGGGTTGCGGATAAAACTGCATCGACCATTCCCTGACCAATCACGGCATAAGTTGCCTGGCCGAAACCAGCCTTCGCCAAAAGCTCAACCACATCAAAGCGCCGAACTTTATTTTGGTTAATTAAATATTCACTATCACCATCCCGGAAAACTCTTCTGGTGATCACAACTTCCGAATAATCAAGCGGCATTTTTTGATCAGAGTTATCCAAATATAAAGACACTTCCGAAGAACCCAGCCGGGCTTTTTTATCCGTTCCGGCGAAAATAATATCTTCTGATTTTTTCCCACGCAAAGCTTTCATACTTTGCTCACCCAAAACCCAACGGACCGCGTCCGCAATATTACTCTTGCCACTACCGTTCGGTCCAACAATCGCAGCAATTCTTCTACCATCATCGGAACTGGCCTCAAAGTCTAGAGTAGTTTTCTGGGCAAATGATTTAAATCCTTGTAGTTCTAATTTCTTGAGATACATACTCAGTGTTTATTTAACGAGATCTCGCCATTCGGCGGGATGATTTTGCTCCTTTGGAGCAAAATCAAAAGCAGGGGGTTTATTCCCTGCTTTATTATAGCATTTTTGATTAAGTGCTCAAGACACAAACACCAGCCTACCTATCCAACACAGGATGAACTATCGACTCAAACATAGGATGCTTTGTTCCAGATAGAAATTTAGCAAAACCATCTTGTTTAATCTGATCATCACTCTCATTCTTATCTTGACCACTACTCACACTTTTAATTCCACTAGTTTCAGAAGAACCAGAAGTTCCACCCACATATTTAAGAATATCACCATAAACTCCAACTGCCCAAGCAGTATCACCAGATATTGCCGAAATTCCACGAAGACCATCAAATAATCCTAAATCTTTAGATACCCAGCTGCCCTTATCATTAGTAACCTCAAGAATCATATTGCTACCTAAAACAAAAGCGGAGCGTTCGTCTATTACAGAAATACCATAAAGCCTTTGTTCTGCATCATATATAGATTCCCAGCTATCTCCACCATTTTCAGTTTTGAAAATGGTTCCTTGTTTACCAATAGCGAAAGCAACATTTTCATTTATTGCAGAAACATCATAAATAAATTCCGTAGTATCATATTTCTCCCAAGCTCCTTCACTATTAATCCTAAGAATCACTCCTTCATTTTGGTTATATCTATTACCACCAGCAACAAAAGCAGAATTCTCGTCTATTGCTGAAACTGACTCAAGCCAAAAATTTGTTCCTGAAGTTTGAGACTCCCAATCCGTTCCACCATTCTCGGTTTTGAAAATCTTCCCTCTCTCACCAACAGCAAAGACAATTTGATTATTTACTGCGGAAATTCCATTAAGCCATTTATTTGGAAATACTGATTTCTTCTCCCAGGTTTTACCATTGGTAGTTTTGAGAACTTTGCCCCAATAATTAACCGCAAAAGCATGCTCATTATCTACCGCAGAAACATCGGTAATATACAGAGTTTCTCCTGAAGACTGACGTCCCCAACTGTCTCCACCATCCTCGGTTTTATTGATTATACCATCAGCACCAACTATCCAAGCTATTTCAGAGTTTGCAGCCGAAACACTCCAAAAACTACCCGTTGTCGCAGGGCTTTTGATTTGCCACTTTCCTCCACCATTCTCGGTCTTTAGAATCACACCACCAGACCCTGTAACCCAAATATTTTTTGAGTTCACTGCTGAAAATCTACCAAGACTATTTATAGTACCAGAAGTCTGCTCTGTCCAATTTGACCCACCATCAGTTAGTTTAAAAATCTTACCATAACCAGAACTGTTAACAAAAACATTGTCATTATTTACTGCATGAATATCCATAGTCGTCACCCCTAATGATACTGTATTATCCCAAGTATCCCCACCATTATCAGTTCTATAAATATCACCATTCGCACAAGAAGCAAAAGCAATTTGATCACTTATCGCAGAAACTCCATACACAAACTGGTCTGCGTCTAATGTTTTATTATCCCAACTATTTCCGCCATTAGCAGTATGAGAGACTACACCTCCACTACCAGCAATCCAAACATCATCCTTACTTACTACAGAAATGTCAAAAATAAATTGTCCCGACCCGAAATCTTTATTAATATCCCAAGCCTTGCCACCATTTACAGTTTTAAAAACCTTACCACTAAAACTAATTGCCCAAACAGTGTCTTCGTCTGCAGCTTCGATACCAAAGAAATTTTCATCTTGACGAGACTCCTGCTTATCCCAAGTATCTCCACCATTATCGGTTTTAAAAATTTCACCAAAAATCTGACTATAACCCTCTCCTCGTCTTTCATTTCCAATAACCCAAGCTGTTTCTTCGTTTATTGCCGAAATACCAGTTAAATTATTTTTTAAACCTTCTGGCAATTCTTGCTTAACCCATTCGTCACCATTATTAGTGGTTTTTAAAATCGTTCCATAGTGACCAGCAACCCAAGTGGTTTTTGCATTTACCACCGCAGTGCTACTCAAATAAGCACCAGTACCGTCTTCCTGATGAATCCATCCAGTCTTGGCTATATCTTCTCCAATACTCGCCCCTGTATCTGGATTGATTAAATAATACCAAGAAGCAAAAGCTGCACCGCCTAAAATAATTACAATAAACAAACTCCAAAGAATTACCTTTAAAGTTTTTTTGCTAGTTTCCCTTGTTGATACGTTTTTATTTTTCATTGTTTGTTTTTTTATTATTTAGAATTAAACTAATCTTAATTACTATTCTTTATTAATTGTTTATGCTCTCGGAAGTATTTTCACTATCGGATGAAGTAGTATCACTCTTAGAATCAGTCTTAGCCTCACTGTCCGTTTCGGTGCTTGTCTCTTCAGCACTAGTTTCTTTATCAGTCTCTTTTGTACTCTCATCAACTTCTTGATTCATTTCGTGAATCGAAATTTTACAAAGAGTTGCTTTTTTAGAATCTTCAGGGCTGAATTCAAAACTATCAACAAGATAAATAAATTTACCGCTTGCAAAAGAAATTTTATCCTTCTCTTTAATTTCGATAATATTTGTACTGTCCTGGCCTGTTAAAACTTTAATGTAAACATATGCCATTGTCGCATATTCAGGATGAGAAACATTATTTAAACGAATCTCATCTACCGTAAAAGTATTTTCTGCCGTATCACCAAATTTTACCAAATCCCCTTTCTTTAAAATAATCCGTTCAACATTACTGTCGGTATTAAAAGAAGGACTGGCAGATGGGTTTGCTGCTTTAGTCGCAGCGCTACTTCCTTGACTGTAATAATAAACACTATAACCAAGTACCCCAGCAGATATGATCAAAACTATGATCAAAATTGTAACAATAGTTTTCTTACGCTTTTTACTTTTACTGGTTTTAAATTTTGCTTTTTTACCAGTTCCTTGCTGAAAAACATCAACATTACCATCTTTCTTTGACTCATTTGGAATATTGACTTGAGTTTGCATATTTATTTTTGGATCAACGGTTTTCTTTGTTTCCCCTCTTTTAAAAGAAAAACCTCTTGATTTCTTTTTAGGTGCGCTAGAGCCAGCAGGATTAAATTTAGCCTGGAAAAGAGGGTGATCTTGTGGAGGAGAAGAGTCGTTACTCCCCTCATCTAGAGGACGTGAAATTGTATCCATTTTTTGTTTTTATTTTATATATAACTTTTTATTTGCCATATATTATGCAATACACAGCTTGTCCCTGTGAATTTTGCCATCGACATTAATCAAAATTGCCTTTAAATAAGCTGGAATCTTGATTTTAATAATACCGAGTTAATAAACTGCAAAATTCATTAGGGTTATTTCATTATATCAAAAAAACGCCTCTCTGTCAATAGTTTGAAAGACATTTTTTATTAAAGGTTAACCAAAAACAATCAATTCAAGTTATTATAACTAACTAAATTAAAAGATCACCACTTTTAGAAACCATCCTAAAATCGCCACTGCTACAATCAGTTTAATCACAACCCCCATAATAAATCCTACGAAGACACCCAGCCCAGCCTTAAAAGCTTCTTTTACTCCCTTGTTTACTAATAATTCAAAAATAATTGTTCCCAAGATCGGCATCAAGATTAAGCCGACAATTCCTCCTACAAAAATTCCAATAATAAAACCCAAAATAGCTCCTAATACTCCAAAACCGCTTGCACCCCATTTCTTCGCCCCAAGAATTTGAGCTAGATAATCCAATAAAAATATTAAACCAGTGATTGCCCCTAAAATCACAATGGCAAGAAGGCCGATTTCATTAAAATGATCAAAAATTGCATATAATAAAACCCCTAGAAAAACTAAGGGAATGTCTGGAAGAAGGGGAATAAAAATTCCCAAGATTCCTAAAATTATTAAAATCAGAGCAATAGAAAAAAGTACGATTAACATTCTTTATATTTTAATTTTTTTAAGCGCATTTTTTGCTGAATCCTGTTCCGCTGATTGCTTGCTTTCTCCTTCACCCTTCCCAATTTCTTTACCATTAATACGCACACCCATTTTGAAATACTTCTTGTGATCTGGGCCGGACTCTTCCAATAAAAAATATTCTGGGGTTACACTGTCTTTATCTTGAAAATATTCTTGTAGCTTAGTTTTGGCATCAATATATGTTTCCTTATCAAGAATCTCTGGTAATTCAATAATCAAAAATTTATTCACAAATTCCTCACTCACGTCAAACCCTTGATCAATGTAAATTGCCCCTAAAACTGCCTCAAAAGTATTCGCCAAAATTAAATTACGTGCCCGCCTACTACCACGAGATTCACCTCGACTGAGGAAAAGGTAATCTTCGAAACCCATTTTTTCTGAAATTTTGGCTAACATTTCACCCTTAACCAATGCTGCGCGCCAGTTAGTTAATTCCCCTTCAGGATTTTCGTAATTCAAATAAAGATATTTAGTCACTGCTAATTCCAAAACAGCATCTCCTAAAAATTCTAAGCGTTCATTGTGCCCAAGCGAATATTTTTTATTTTCATTCACATAAGAACGATGAACAAACGCTTGTTTTAAAAGATTATGGTTTCTAAATTTGACTCCTATTTGTTTTTCTAAAGCAACAAAATCTTTCATTTTTTATTTGATGTAATATTTTTTTCTAATTTAATCTCTTTTAAATCGTCTTTTTCTTCTTCTCGCATTTTTTTACCCGCTCTAAGTTTTTCTATTTTCTTTTCATGTTCACGATAAATTGTACCTAGAACTCCATTAACAAATTTACTTGAACTTTCACTCCCAAAAATTTTTGCAATTTCCACAGCTTCATTGATTGCAACTTTTGGAGGTACCTCTGAACTAAAAAGTAATTCAAAAATACCCAAACGAATAACGGCCTTATCTATTTTGGCGATTTGATCTAAAGGCCATTCGGGAGCACTTTTTTCAATCATCTGATCAATTTCTTTGAGATGTTTTTTGACTCCATTAACTAACCTAAAAATAAAATCCGTGCCATCAATCCCTCTCCCAAATTCTTTGATATTATAAGAAATAATTTCTTCTAAATCAATTTTACGAAAATCCCACTCATAAATACTCTGCATAGCGAGAGTGCGGGCAAGATGTCGACTACTAGACATATAGTTTAGTTAATAGTTAATAGTTAATAGTTAATAATGATTGGTAGACAGCTATTTAGCTTACTGAAGTAAGTAAACTATTAGCTTTTAATTACCAACTATTAACTATTTATTCGTTTTGCTGTCTCTGTCTTCTTGACGTTTTTTTCTTTCAGCAGAGGTTTCAATTTTAATCACCTCTTTTCCTTTATAATAACCACAATTCATACATGCCATATGTGAATTTTTTGGTTCTTTACATTTTGGACAAGTTGAAATCAAAGGTTGTTTCAGATGATCGTGGCTTCTTCGTTGGCCCCGACGTGAACGGGGAGTTTTTTGTTTTGGAACTGCCATGGTTTAAAAATTAAAAATCAAAAATAAAAATATCCGACATCCTCCCTTCCTCTTTTCCCCTTATTTCACATTGTTGAAATTGTACGTAATCTTTCTAATACTTCTCCAAGAGTTTGAATCGTGTAATCAATATCTTCTTCAGTTGTGCTGCGACCAAGAGTCAGCCTTAAACTGCCTTGTGCTAATTCAACTGGTGTGTCAATTGCCCTTAAAACATATGAGGGTTCTAGTTTTGCAGAACTGCAGGCAGAGCCAGATGATACCATCACCCCTTGAAAATCCAAACTCATCACTAGAGCCTCCCCTTCAACATCCTTGAAACAAAAATTAACATTATTCGATAAACGATTTTCCACACTGCCACTTAAATGAGCTCCTTTAATCTTCTTAATTCCTTCAATTAATTTATCCCTCAATTCCGTTAAGCGTCTATTTTCTTTAATCCTTTGCTCATCTGTTATTTCCATCGCCTGTGCCATTCCCACTGCTCCAGAAACATTTTCTGTCCCCGCTCTCTTGCCAAACTCATGCTCTCCTCCGGTTTGCTGAGACTCAAGCATTATCCCTCTTTTAATATATAATATCCCAATCCCTTTTGGCCCATAGATTTTTTGTCCCGACAAGGTCATTAAGTCTACACCAAGGTTTCGAACATCACAATTAAGATAATTAAAGGCCTGAGCAGCATCGGTATGAAAAAAAGTTTTTTTATTTTTTTCTTTAATCAATTTACTGATTTCAGCAATCGGTTGAATCATGCCGATTTCATTATTGGCATACATGATACTCACCAAAACTGTTTCTTCAGTAATCAAATCAGAAAGTTGCTCTAGGTTTACAAAACCTCCTTCGTCAACATCAAGATAATCAACCTTAAAACCTTTTTTTTCTAAAGCTTGAGCGGTTTTCAAAACTGCAGGATGTTCGATCTTAGAAACAATCAGATGTTTTCTTTTTTCTCTGTACGCCTCCATTACTCCCCGCAAAGCAAGATTGTCAGATTCTGTCCCACCGCTCGTGAAAACAACTTCGTCTGGATCAGCTTCAATCAGTTTAGCAATTTTTATCCGCGCCTCATCAAAAGCCCGTTTCGCTTCTTGACCTTTAAAATGTACCGAGGAAGCATTCCCAAACTTATCAGAAAAGTAAGGTAGCATTTCATCTAAAACTTCTTTTGCTACCGGAGTGGTCGCGGCATAATCAAGATAAACTTTTTTAGACATAAGACTTGGTTATTCTCTTTGTGTTTATTATAAAGGAAAAATAGAATTAAGCCAAGCCTTAAGATTAATCAAGAACTATCTTTGCTACGACTTCCAAGAAAATAGGGTCTAAAGGTTAATAATATTCCCGGCTTTTCCCCTCCCTCTTCTTCTCTATCATTCCCGCATATTCCCACGCAAAATCAAAAATCGAACGCATACTGCGCGCGATCTTTTTATTTTCGATCAAAACCGCAAGAAGATTTTTCTTACTAAAAGAGATGATTCCAACACAATTACCATAAATCTCCATCTCAATTTCAATTGGAAAGTTTTTGGGAGGAATTAATCTGATCTCACGTAAATCTTTTCTATCTTTTTTTTGAACATTCAAACCGACTGATTCATAAGGAGCAATCACTTGAATCGGAATCTTATTTTTAATTCGTTTTTTAACATACTTATCAATATAAGATCCCATGAATTTGTAAGCGACTTTATAATCAACAAAAGCCTTGACGGGCTGCCCCGCATCTAATGTGCCCTGCAAATAAGTTTTAACTCCTTCAATTCCCTCAAACAATCTTACCTTAGGTTTAACATTTCCCTCTAAACCACCCATTACTTTAATCTCAGGAATAATTTCTTCAAGAACTTCATTTCGCTCTCTAATAATTGCCGTTAATTCATTACTTCCCGCAGCAATGAATTTTCTTTTTTTGCCCCTAATTGCAATACTGACCATCTTTCTGCTACGCAAGTTTTCAATAATGTTATAAACAGTTGGTCTTTTCAATCCTGCTTGACGAGCAATTTCCTGAATGGTCGCTTCCCCTAATTCTAAGGTAGCAACATAAACTTCTGCTTCTCTTTGATTGAGCCCTAATTTTTTGAGTTTGGAGATAAGTTTCATAATATGTTGATTAATTCTGACAACTTTTTACAATGTTAATATAGCATGATCGAGAATTAAAATCAAGGATTGTTATCCATAAATACCTAACGTACAACATAAATATCAATATATTTTTTACTTTTAAAATAATCAATCCTATAAAAATAAAATAAGTAAATAGTTATGTTATAAGTATTGACATACCTATTCTAACATGTTAGATTGAGATACGGTCAATATGCATATTTAATCTAATTTATAATTTTAGAAAGGAGACTAAAATGAGTAAAACAAACAAAGTTGTGGCTTATAGCTTGGGGATGGTATACTCAGCCAGTATCGAATCTGAGAAGTTGCTTAAACCTACAGATCGAAGATCAAAAAAACTACTCTCAATGTTGGAAAATTACTCACAAGAGAGTGCCCCTTTTCTCTAAGATCAATTAAAGCACTCTAAAAATAACTGCGATTTTACTATTTAATAAATCTAAAAAGG
>SDBS01000279.1_pt1 | contig 46933 bp, 59 predicted proteins | sample 2277091 | NCBI WGS metagenome assembly SDBS01 (sample SAMN10404972, study PRJNA504765) | marine sediment metagenome | isolation source: marine sediment core GS10_PC15, 163 cmbsf | place: Arctic Ocean: Southern Knipovich Ridge | collected 2010 | reverse complement strand
CATCGGATACACCTCACCAATGCGCTTGTATGCGTTGTGCAGCATCTTCGCTTCCTTGCCGATCAACTCAGCTTGGAATCCGTTGTCGTCAGCAGCAGCACTCCGACAGTTCCGCCAGAGATATGTGCAAGCACCCGGAGTCAGTTTCCCCTTCTTCCGGAGAGCGTTCTCAAAAATTAATTTCTGGGTTAGCTCCTTCTTCTTCTGGTGGATGTTCATCAGGTCCTGAACTTTCATTTGCGGCTCGCCGCCATTTGTATCTCCTTCTTGTATTTCATACTGTATCTCTATAGAGGGGTCACCCATAGGTGACAGGGGAGGGGTCACAAGTTCGTGCCCGGTGGAGGGGTCACATAACGTGTCCCCTACCTTAAGAGTATACCAGTTACTTGTCTGCCTTCCCTTCTCCGTAAATCGTGCCTCCCTGACGACCAAACCAGCCTCCTCCAGCTTCCTCATGTGCAGTTTCAAACCACTGCGGGAGAGGTTGGTCTTCTCCATCAGGCGAGCACGACTAGGCCACGCTACCCCATCCTTATTTGCATGGTAAGCCAGCGCGACCAGTAATATCTTTGTGATCTGTGGCAACTTCTGTTCCCACGCCCACTCTTGTGCAACTCCGCTCAATTATTCCTCCGTGTGGAAATGGGCGACGACATGCGCGGGTACTTCATGGGAGGGCAAATAACCGCTCGCTAGGGGATCATGTCATCGCCACCTCGGCCCCTATTCCGATGTAATGTCCAGTACTTCTTCCAACTCAGCGTTCGCAGCCTTCATTGCGTTCACCTTCTCTTGGAAGTCTACCACATTATCTTGATACTTATCCTGAGCCTTGTTCAGGACCCCAGTCTTCTGTCCCACGATAGCCTCGGGAAGCTGTGTTGCCACTGGCAGTGGAGCAAATACGCCACTCTGCATCTGCAACACCCACGCATCGTGCAGAGCACTAGATGCTTTGCGGATAGCTTGGAATGACGCGTCGTTGTACTTACTGTACGTGGTCTCCAGACGCTTCAGGAAATCACCAGCAAGACCACTGTCAGTGATGGCGTCCAGCACAAGATCACCGTCGTACTTTGATCCCGCCACACCGATACCCACGACAGTCGAGAAGCGCCCTTCGCTTACGTTCTGCCATGTCCAGCCCTTACAGAAGTCTTTCAACTGCTGCACACGAGTCTCCTCGTTGAGTGCTGTGACCTTCGCCTTGATGTAGTCACCGGTACCACTCTTGAAAGTGTAGCCAACCCGCAGCTTGCCACCGAAGAGGACAACCCCGTCAGAGATGCGCGTCACATACGGACGAATAGCCACGTTGATGCCCAACTTTTTGTTGGTTCGCAGCGGGATGTATGTGCCAACTGAGCTAAGCCCATCCAGCATCATATCTCCGTACTGCTCTTCGAACTGTTCGGATGTTAATGTATTCATGATTGTACCTCCTTTGCTATAAGATATTGGTGCTTCAATCGCTCCATCACAACCTGTGTTACCTCAGCATGTGATACAGACGACTTCTTAAACTTGAATCCGTTGAATGTCCCCAACGAAATCCCCGTTTCCTTCTCCAACTTTACCACCAGTTTCGCCATGAACTCCCATGCTTCCTCTGTTGGCATAGTGTTGAATTTAATTTCACTGTCGATACGCCCCGGTCGGTACAACTCAGGTGGTATTGCTGCCTCCTTGTTGGTCGTCATAACCGTGAACACTTTCGCTTTGTGCTCTTGTAACCACCACAATATACTCGATAGCATACGCGATGTCACCCCACTATCATCACCGCTCCCGTGGAACATTTTCTCCACCTCGTCAATGAGCATGATGCAGGGTGCTGATGTCTCCGCTTGCCTCAGAGCAATCTTCAAATTATTCTCTGACTCACCCACATATTTCTCCATCAGAGATGCTATGTCAAGGTGGTACAGAGGTAGGTCTAGCTCTCGGGCTAGGTATTTTGCCCCCATTGTCTTGCCTGTTCCGGGGGGTCCGTTGAATAGTAGCCCTCGGGGAGTGAGCAAAGGCTCGTCAAACTCCGTGAGGAAGCGCCCAGAGGACGCAAGCCACTCTGTTATGGCGACGTTAGGGTCATAGTACAAAAAGCCCGTAGAGAGCATCTGAAGCCCTCTCACGGTACCGAAGAATGACCGGCGTATATCCCTTACTGCTCGGGGTGTGTACTCCCCGTGCTTTGCCATTGCCATCTTGCTGATCTGGAACACTTGCTCGTAGCTCAGACCAGCCAGTGCTGCCATCAGCCCGTCTTGATGTTTGGCCCCACCGTACTTGATCACGAACCGCTTGATCATCTCAGGGGGAGTCGTCAGGACCCCCGCATCGAAGGCAGCAGGGTGTGGTACTGGTGGGTTGACCACAATCAGGGATGCTTTCTTGTGATTGAACTGCTGGTACATCAATTTGTAATCCAGCTTGTCTGAATACAGGACATAGTTCACCGACGCTGTGCTGATAGGTGGCTTCAGTGTTGGGTGGTAGAGTTCAGCAGTCTTACCTGATACAACAGACAAGACAGCACCCACGTTCACGGTGTCGTCCGTCTGAATGATGATCAGCGGTAGCTGTGCTTCCAGTGCTAGTTCGAGCATAGGTCCCCTAGTGTAGCTTCTGAAAGCTTGTCTTGAATTGATCCAGAGATGTCCTCAGCATAGAACAACAACTCTTTGTATGCTTCCGGAAAGTGCTCCGACCATGTGCTGTGCTTAAGACCATTCATAAGAATCTCCTGAGTGATCCCATCAGCTATTTTCTTCGTGCTCATTTTGCCCTCCAGTGTGTTTAGGTTTACGTTTGTACTTAGTGCGGTCCCGTTGGGGACCACCCTTCCTAAGTATCTCCGGAGGTCGCGGTTGAAGCTTCTCCTGCTGAGTCTTTGATCGCTTTCTGTTCACGCGCTACCTCCTTGACAAATCTCTTTGCGGTCTTGGTCGCCCCGTGGGACTTGATCATCCTGCGGAAGCTGCCCAGTGCCCTGCTGATAGGGTATTCGTTCTTGCCCCTCATCAGGGGTTTCATGTATCTCAAGTCAGACCGTGGCACCTTCACAACGGAGAGTCCGCTGTTAGACCCTGCGTCAATCATCAGGACCTGTAACCACTTGTGTCCCTCTTTGACTAGCGCATTGCGCACGGCACCACTGTCAGTGTGGTACGTCATCAGTTTAATCATTGTTGATTCCTACTTTGATGTAGTACCCCTTAGAATATACTTCGAACGGGTCTTTGTAATGCCTTTGAAAGTCTCCCAGTGATCCATGAAATATAGGTAGGTCCCGCCCGTCAACCATGCCGGGTATAGCCAGAATCTCTTCACGTAGCTTTGGGTCATACTTAACCCCTACGATAGACCATGATTTCCAGTTACTCATTTAGTTGCCCTCCGTGTAATCAAACCCAAGCTTAGCATACTTCGTTGAGTTTGTCTAGTCCCATCTTCTCGATCAACTCAGCCTTCTCCCGCAAATACACTGCGGCAAAGCCGGGATCGTGCTCAACGATGCTACGGGTATTGTCCGCAAGGTCACACCACTTGATCAACTTCGCCTCGTCAGAGATGGTAGCCAACCGGTCAGCCTCCGCAGACTTCCTCTTCGCACGGTTCCAGTCCGGGTACGCCTCGTGTGTGTACACGTCAGTCAACTCCTCAACCAATGTCGCCACGAAGAAACCGAAGTAATCCTTCACATCATTCAATGTGGTTGCGGTGTCCTCAACGGTGTCATGCAAAAGTGCAGCTATGATCATGATGTCAGAGCCACCCTTATCCTTGACTAGTTGTGCCACAGCCATCGGGTGCACCCAGTAGTCATCATGCGTGTACTTACGCTTCTGCCCTTGGTGTGCACTCTCTCCGAATGCCATTGCTCGTGCGATGCTATCCATTTATCCCTCCAGTGATGCTTCAAGCGTTATAATTTTTTCAAAAATACGCTGTGCCTTCTTCCAACGACCAGCACACTCCCACCAGTACAAAGACTTTTTCAGTCTCGTTATCTCTTGTCTCTTGCTCATAATTAGCCCTCCAGTGATTGTTTGCATTCCTCGATTGTTTCAAATGTTTCCCCCGGTCCTGAACCGGTAGGACGGTAATAGAATCCGTCGTCTGACTTGTAGATCGCTCCCACGATCTTCTTGTCCAGTCGCACCTTGCACTGTATTGCAGCGCCGCCCTTAACATCAGTGTAGGTGATCATGAAAACACCCCCTGCAAAAAGTTAATTACTCCGTAGTACACGATGATACAAATGTACACGGTCAGCAGCCGAGAGGCTATTGTCAAAATAAAGTTTGTCATCCGTTGATGTCCCTCCGTGTCAAATTGAGTACCCATTTTAGCACCCTGATTGCGTTTGTCAACCCCTGATTGAAATTAATTTCACTCTAAGATCATGATAGGTACGGGCTTTCCACGAGAATCCTTGCAATATAGCTCGAATCCAGTGATCGCCCCGTCCTCTTGATGCTGCCGGAACTCAACGTCCTTCTCAACCATCAGAGCGAAGCAATCTGTCTGTGTCAAATCCACAGAGCGGAAGTACTTCCACGTCGTGTCAGTTTCCTGCTCAGTCGGCGGGAATATCAGTAGCCAAATCAGCGTCCAAGTTTCCATCATTAATCTCCTTCTGTGACCGGACTATACAGTCTCGGTAAAAATCTCGCTGCTCTTTCATCTCTGCTGAGGCAGCAATCCAGTCGCTCACATTCAACCCCAAGAATTTGTAGTCGTCCACTGTCAGGGTGAAGAGGTTACCCGTGAACATGTTGGAACCCTGAGAAAACTGTAGACCGTCTACCTCTATAATCTCCCAGTTTATGTCCCGCATGATAACCATCGACACCGGAGGTGGCTGTCCGCAGCTATAAGCCACCTGCACATTGAACGTCACAGGGGTGGGGGTAAAGTCTGAGTCAGCTACCGGTGTACCCGCGCAACCAACCAGCAGACTAAGTACCGTCAAAAATAGCTTCAACTTCATCGAATCTCTCCCTAGTAGCTTTGTTCGCAAGACTCTCTATAAGCTCTCGTCTGCCAGCTACGGCATTGTTCAGTCGGTTGCCCTCAAGCAAAGACTTCTGCTCATTCTGAACTTGTCGAATCTCTTGGAACTCAGTGTCAATTTTTACACGAGCCGCAGCCGCTGCTTCCAGTGCGTTAGCCTGTGCCTCTGCTATAACCTGTAGCTGCTGGTTAGCAATGTCAAGGTTAGCCGCATTCGCCTGAGCACTCACCTTCTCCGCATTGGCAGTTATCGCAGCATCCCGCTCCGCAACACGATTCTTTTCGCACGTCTTCAAGACTGTCAAGCCAAACGCCATCACTGCTACTATGACGAATACCTTCGCGCCCTTCAGGATCATAAGTGGGTTCATAGTGGTGGTACCCTTGTTTTGTCATCAGGTATCATCATGCCTTTCAGGGAAGAACCTGTCAAATATGTATTTAATTCCTACACCGACACGACGAAATTGTAAGAGCAAAGCACCAAACAATGTGCCTGCCATAATCGCAGTAGTTACTGGGTCCACTGGCACGTACTGATACTTATACTTCAACCACTCCAATAGCAACCACGAGCAAGCATTGCCCAGACCTATACCAATAGTCTGACCGGTAGTGGTCTTAATTGTGGTAGCTGTATCAGGCATTAGTCTTCTTCGTAGTCGTCTTCTAGAACTTCTTCGAAGGTTATCTCTTCGTCTGGAACTTCGACTGTAGCATCCTTCTCCCACTGTGCATATAAATCAGACACCGGCTTAAGATTATTTTCCTCCCACTGTGCCACGGAGTAGCACGGGCAGTCCTTGAGGAACTCATGTCGCTGCACACGACCGTCACCATCGCTGTCAGGAGATAGATCACGATGACCAATATTAGAAGCATCCGGATACAGTAACTTGAGAAACTCATAAACATGTCGTGCTGCCTGCCATTGTTTGTCAGTGAAATTGTTCACAGATTTTCCTTGCTCGTCCACGCCACCAATCATACAAACGCCAACACTGACAGAGTTGAGGCCCTTAACATGCGCACCCCTTGATTTGAGTGCCTCTCCCGGCTCGACTCGCCCATCGTAACGGATGACGAAGTGGTAACCAATGCCATCCCAGCCTTTTGCTTTGTGCATGATGTCAATCTGGGCAGAGCCTATGTCTTGGCTCGGTGGGGTAGCACTACAGTGCCACACAACGTACTCAGTCTTTGCTCTATTAGGTCTCATCTTGTGTCTCCAATTTTGCCAACTCGTCTAGTGCGACCTGCTGCTGAACAGCGAAGTTCTCCACCTGTCCTTCTAGTCGGCGCATCTTACGTTCTTGCGATGCAGTTAATTGCACTCCAGCGTCCGCATCTTCCTCTAGGTCCACAAGCTCTTCCTCTGCCTGTTGGATACGAACGTCATAAAAGTCGTAATCGTGCTTGGCAGACTGCTTCGCCAGTTCTCGTGACGCTTGTGACTGCACTGCCTCAAGTTTACCCTGTTGGATTAGAGCAGAGTCTTTTACCTGCTCGGCTGTCTGGTTTTCAGCCCACGTCACAAAACTAATAGGCAACACCACGATACCAGCGAGAGCAGCTACAATTCCTAGTCCTGTTCTCACTTTATTTGCCAGTACCCATTCTTTCGCAGACATTAGAACCCAGATTGAACCAAGTCAATTGCATATGACACGGTAGTGATTGTGTTGAACGTCTGCTTCAATCGGAAACGTCTCGGTAGCACTCGGCCTCGGTCACCGTCACCCGCTGGAATCAGAGGATTCAAAAACTGAAAATTGCTTTCGCCTGCGGCACCTTGAGCAGTGATTGTCACCCAGTCAGCACCCTCAGCAAACCTGCGTACCGGTACTGAGGTAACCGTAGCTGATCCCGGTGTGCTCTCATCGTCAACCAGAATTTCTCCGGGGATGAAGTGTCCGATAAGCTTCTTCACGATCAGTGTACCTGTCGCGCCACCGTCAGTGTCACCCACGATAACACCGGTCGCTTGGCTATCCACACCACGCAACTTAGCACCCACAGTGTAGTTGACTGTCTGCGCCTCGTAAGCAAGGTCGAATCCGTCATCGAATAGCTCGGTAACAGCACCACTTATATCGGTACCGGTAATATCAAAAATAGTAAATAGCAGACCGGCGAACTCACCGTCTACTACGAAGTCGATGTCGCCGGGATCAGCGGTTACTGCGCCACCAGCGAATAGGGTTGATTGTTTCTTACTCATTGCATTTCCTCATTTATTCAGTGTCATCAGATTCTACAGGTTCCAACTCTTCAACGGGCAATACTGGAAGCTCCTCATCTGTCACAGGAGTCTCCACAGCTATCGTAAGGCGTTTATAGGCGTCGTCTAGCTCACTGTGCAACTCTGCTATCTCACCACGTAAATCCGCTGTCTCTGTTTCCAGTGCCTCCTGCTTCTCCCGCATCTTATTCAGATGCGCTACACCTATGACCAGAACCTCTTGTGCAGCTATCTCCTGCAACCAGTTGTAAGCGTTAGCATAGGCGTCAACTTCTTTTCCTTTCAATTTCGCTCGGGTCATTAATTCCTGAGCGACAGCAGCCATCTGCACCTGACGGGGTACCTGCTTCTCTTGTTCGTTAGCGTTCATCCTGAATCCTCCATCGTGGATAGTGTTACAACTTGCGACCCTCTTCACACAGGGGGGTCACGAAACCCATAAATCCTAAGCTCTTATGATCTTCGGTACTCATTTTATACGTGCGGACCTGCACTTGCACGCGCTTATTGTCCGGAGTGATCATAAGATACTCTTCCTCGAACTCCCGTCCTTCGGCTACCGCTTCATTCCATGCCAGTATTACTCGCTCCCGATCCCGTGCCGCGACTGTGTTAACCCATCCCGATCCTTTCACCTCGTCCGGGGCACGCCCAGTCATACGAAGATACTTACGGTTAACCCAGTTGTACTCGCCTTCGTCATCGGTTTCAAATACCCCCACGGACATGTCCGAGAAGATAGCCTTCTGACGTTGCTCTTGACGTACTTGTCTTAACTCTATTCGGTTCAAGGAGTCTTTGATAGAAGCTCCTCCATTGGGGGCAAACTCAGACACAACAAATTGCATCTGCTCCGAGAGAGCCTTCATGTCTACCTTTAAATCGCCAATACCAAACATGTTATGTCTCAATTTGTTATATAGTTTCGGTACTTTCCGCCATAAAAATTTTACAACGACTAGTGCTGCTCCCACCACTGCCAGTATTGAAGCTACCTGCTCCCAATCCGTGTCCACTATTATTATTCCTTGGTATCATTGTTCGACCCTTCAACTGACACCAGTAGTTCAGCCCGCTTCACTGGGACTTCCCTTGGAGCATCTATACCCAATCGTACTATCTTACCAGTCACAGACAACACTTTGATTCTTATTATGTCTGCGATGACAATTTCTTCACCTTCGTGCCGCGCTAAAACATACATCATGTACCCCTTTAACTATACCTAAACCAAATATCTCCGTTCGATCCACCGGACGCAGCCGAAGTACTCACTGTAACACCATCAAGGTCATCGAACTCTATATCATTATTCTGTGCAGTCACGGAGCCAGTCCGTCCATACACACTATTCACATCATTCACATCTGCACTCGACTCAATACCGTTCAGCTTGCTCTTGTCAGACGAAGACATTGTACCGGGCTGTCCTGTCGTAGCAGCGTCAATCGTAATGTTCGGGTTCGATCCACCACTGCTATTAATTGCACCACCACCTGTGACAGAGGATACGCCACCACCACCAGAGGAGGCTGATGTAATACGCCCCTGTGCGTCCACTGTGACCGTCGCGTTCGTGTACGTGGAGGGTGTGACAGCCGTGTTCGCCAAGCTCAGTGAGCCTGACGTTGTGATAGGTCCACCAGTCAGCCCAGTGCCTGAGCCTACAGAGGTAACGGAACCCGTGCCCTGTGAGGCGATTTCAGCTTGCACCCATGCTGTAGTAGCAATCAACCCAGAGTCATCAGAGAACGGAGGGTCAGCCATGAACGCTCTGGCGTTAGCATCTCGCACAACAAGCTGATTGAGCGTAGCCGCAGCTACCGCGCCATGGACCGCACCCGTCAAAGCCGCGTGATCGTCAAAGTCCTGCCGCAAGGTCGTTACCTTACCGGGCAGACCACCAATACCAAATTCACCTAAGAGTCCCATATTAAGCCCACGTTATTCCTGTTATGTTCGCGTTGCTGTCATACGTGATCGTCTGTGTGCCCATCGCGTCGTACACAGACCCATCCACGCTGAACGCCCAGACTATCGTAATCGGATTTCCATCCGCGCCACCGGCTGATCCCCACGTAATCGTGGCCCGGACCCGATCCGTACCAGAGCCTTGCCCATCGCGCCATTGAATGCTGTCTGGCTCCTCAGCAGAACCACCTCCAACCGTGGGAGTCATGTTCCAGTCCAAGAACTTGCCCATGACAACACCATCACGCACAGCCATCAAGTTCTGACGGGTGTCGTTGATTACCTTATCACCGTCGTCGGAGATTACGGGTGTGTTGTCTACAAAATCTACGTATGCCATCTCTCTATCCTAAATCATCCAACGAGCTTACGGCTCCCGAGATACATCAGAAATCCCGTAATACCCTGTTGCCACAATGGTGCTACCACCTGAATCTGTCGATAACTCAATCTTCAAAGAATCATTTAGGAACTGATCCGGACCCCCATCAGTGTCCCACTTGAACCCGGCGTTGCTCGACCCGGACCCACCAATCTTGTGCCAAATATCCAAAGAGTTTCCAACATTAGGAGGCGTGCCATTATCGAGTGTAGCGCGTAACCAAATGTCATCCCCCGGATTCGGTTGGAAGTTTGTCCACTCAACCCCGGCTTGCCAAATGTCAATGCTGCCATTACTTTCCCTATCAACAGTTCCATCCAAGTTCCAAATCCACCCAGCCTGAGCGTGCGCGGGAATGATAGCGAAATCAGTAGCAGTGTTGGGGTTACCAGACGTTCCTGTCAGAGCAAAAAGCTCTTTCAAGAAAACAGTTCTCCAAATGCCACCAACTCTCGTCTGCACCTCAAGTATATCTTTTATGGAGCCACTGACTTTGGCCGAAACCTCAGTCACTAGCTGCCACGTTCCCGTTACATTTACTTTAATTTCTTGTACCATTACAATGTTCCATTCTCATTGCTGCCAGTATAGTTGCCAGTGTCTATCTGAGCGCCACCATCCTTACGAACTCTCAGGTCCCAATTCCACGATTGTAGGCCAACAATAGTTCTCTGTCTTAGCCACTGCAAATAATTTGACGACTGACTACCACTCCCCATTGCGATCCATGTATCAATCGAATCTGAAAGATGATTCGGGTCACTAGTCGTAGAGTTCAACTGAAAATCGTAAGTAGTGTCTCCCAATTCATTCGGTATGATCCAATCTGTTGCTGAGTCAATCTGCGTAAAGATCAAAGAGCCAGCATTGACCTGCGTAACTTTGTCTATCGTACCGTCATCATTGACTCGAATACCTGAGGTTGACACCCACGGACTAGTAGTTGTATCAGTGCTGAGGATACCTGCTTCTCCTGCCAGATTAACGTCTGGGTTCTCAAATACTAATCTCCAGACCCCACCATTCCTTACTTCCACAGTCTTGATGTCCCGCCACGATCCACTGAAACGAACCTCTACATCCGTAAGCGAACGCCACACTCCACTAAATCTGACTTCTGTGTTGATCACCATTTACGTGTACCTAAAGTGGATGTCGCCGTTCGCCCCGCCCGAAGCGGCAGAGGTGCTAATCGTCATCTGACCATCGTTCTGGCCCGAGGTCGTCCAGTTGGCGTAGTCACCTAAATGCTGGGTGACACTACCTGAACTTATTCGCCCATTAACAAATGTGCCAGATGTAATCTTAGACGTAGCCAAGCTAGGAATACGACCATCAGCAAACGTACCTGACGTTGTATCTCCCGCAGCCAGTGACGATATCGATGAACCTGTGTGCGTGTGACCGGGGTTCGATCCCATGTTGTCATTGAAGATGCTGAGTCCAATGGCCGAGCAGAGAGCCTTACGACTGGTTCCTGCATCATCAAATGCAATCCAATCTCCACTGCCCATCGAAGTCACGTTCAACTCTGACAAGTCCAACGTGATATCCGGTGTATCACCCCCACTGGAATCAATACCTTCGCCACCCGTGACAGCCGTTACGCCCCCACCAAGATCAGCGGTCGTCAGGACTCGTTCATAGCCTGCGCCAGTCGAAGTATTGTTGACTTGCATCCCACCACTAGCAGCTACAACCGTGCGTGCTGTGCCGATGTTGTTAAACATTATCTCCGTCTGCCCGTTGGCAATAGCCAACAGACAAGCTTCAGTGTTGTTCACCGACAATTGTAAATTTCCTGCCGCAGTCAAAATCGTACTGGCGTCTGGGTTTCCTGACAAAATGGTTCGGATCGTACCAGAGGCATTCTCAGCAGTGATGAACACTTCACCACCGTGCATCAGGTTACGGATAAACATATCGTTATTGCCGTTGGTAAATCCATACTGGGCCAACGGATCAACGTCTTCGTTATCTCTAACCTCAAAGAACCCGGTAACTGCTTCAGTGGTCGGAGGCGTTGCGGTATTTATGTCAGTCAGTACGCGACTTGTCAGCCCCGGTCCACCACCCCCACCTAGATCAGCTATATCCTGTGTGGTAGTTTGAACGGGTAAACCACTTTGCTCCACCCACACTGGTTCCGTACCAGCTAAGGCTGCTGCTGCTCCCAAATCTGAAATCTTATTAGCCATTAAACCGCTTTCCACTTCCACTGATACTCGGTCGCTTGTTGCGTGCCGAATATATCAAAAACATAAACATCAAATGAGTTGACCTTCTTAATGATGTTGCCTACCTCACCCGGATCAGTGAAGGTCGTCGCTCCTGCACCCGTATCCGTCAGGTCATTGTTGTTCGCATGTGAGTCCTGAACTGTAGTTACAGCAGTAGACACCGGACCATCCATCTTCCAGTAGCCTATCAGGTTCGTGCTGGTAGCGCTGATTTCAGCATCCTTGTTAGCCAAGAACTCCGCTGCTGTCCGCTTGTCATCCCACAGGCGCAACTCATCAATCTGCCCATCAAACACCTCAGCAGCCGCACTGTTGGCGTGAGTCCTGAACGCAGCAGTTGTCGCCAACGTAGCTGTCACAGTCGAGATGTCCCCTGTGCCGTTATTCAATACCCCGTCAATGTGTATTCCAATCGTGTCCCCCGTCCTATCCACTGCCACACCAACATGGTACTGCGTCCCATCATTCGGGATCGCATCCCCAGCCGTTGTGTGCGTGATCGTGTTCGCACTGGTGTCCTCAATGGTCACCGAGATTTCAAACGTGGTCTCATCAATATCAATGTTCCAGCCTTCTGCTGCGGCATTCCTCTTGCCCACCAGACGCTTGAGTCCTGTACCACCAGAGTGCTGCACCCAGAACTCACAACTGAAATCCTGAGTCGCCCCGAAATCAAAGGCTGCTACATCGCCACCGTCCAAATAGTTCGTACCATCAGAAGAGACAGATGTATTCGGGCCAATCACAATGTTATCGACAACTGAAGTTTGCCCAGTTTGTAAATTGATAGGCTGAGTTGTAATTTCCTTCAGGGCAATGTACTCACGAGTCAACACAATGGTATCCCCACCGCTGCTCAACGAGGTGCTGTTACCAGACTCCTCCAGAGGCACAACTGTCACCGACACACCCATAGGAGGTGAGATAACAAACACCGTCGCCGTACCCGGAGTAGCACTGGTCTCCACTACCATTCGAGCGTACCGATACGTACCCTTTGTCGCAGCCGTAAACGTATCCCAGACCACACTATCGGTACTCAATTCAAACAACGTAGTGAAGATGCCGCTCAGTGCAGTAATGTCAGATGTGAACACCCATGATCCAGTCAGAAGAATACCGAAGTCATGCTCTTCAGATTCCCACTTGGACGCACCAGCCGTGTGATAGGTGGCAACAGGAACGCCAGCCACGAAATCGTGAGGTGCGGGACCTGAGTCAAACACTTCACCCATGTCTGTCGTGTAGAATTTCTTGCCATCGTTAGGGAACTCACGAGTCTGCCACACCGTCATGTTGGTCAGCGATGGACTGACGAATGTATGCGTGTCCGCTAGGAAGGCATCAGCGTCAGACGTTACTTCAATCTCAACTGTGTCTGCTGCTGCTTCGTTGCCCGCCCTATCCTGAGCGAACACCTTGAACGTGAACGTGCCTTCCGCTACGTCCTTAGTCTGGAAGCGCAGGGTGTCCACCACATCAAGATCAGTCTCGAACGTTTCAGGAATGTCACTGTAGGCAATTCGGTATCGAGCTACGAAACCGGTAGTCACAGCCTGCCATGATAGACGTACTTCTGAGGCTACTTCGAATCCACTCAACGTCGTAACCGGGTCCGGTGCAAGTAATGTCAAATCAACTGTTGCTGCTGCCGCACTGACATTACGAACAGAGTCGATAGCCTTGACGAAGAACCTGTGGGTACCCAAAGGAATCCCGGTGACAATGTAGTTCAATCCATCCACCAACTCCTGCTGTACTGCTGTATCAAACGTGTCTGAAGTGGAGCCTAACCGCACGTCGTAACGCCAGATGTCGATGTCTGTGGCTTGCTGCCATGACAACGCAACTTGGTCAGCTTCTATCTGCACCCCGGTCACCTGTGGTACGTTGCCCGGTATAGCCAGCTTACCCTGCACCGTCACATCGAAAGTAGCGAACGTACCTATAGTAAACGCAGTCTGTGCCGCTACCCTAATCTCGTACTCCACCGCAGTCGTAGAGGTTATCAGTTCCTCAACAGGAGACGTGATCACCTCAGTATTCGTCGTCACCGTCTGGAACACCCTTGCACCCTTTACGAATCCCTCTACTACGAACTGAGATACGAACGCATTCGTAGGTGCGTCCCAACTAGCTCGGATACGGCTACCGGTGTTACCGTTCTTGTATTCAAACAATTCCTCTGAGGCAGTCAGTCCGACTATATCCGGGGCTATCAGCGGGTTACCTAGCTGTGTGTCAGGCAGCGTTGGGTCAGCGATAACTTCGTCGCTGTAGATGTTCTGATCATACTCAGACAAGTCCAGTGTCCAGCGTCCGCCCACAGCCGTAGTACGGGTCACCCGGAACAGCTTAGCTGTCAACCCAATGGGGTGAGTCACAGCCACAATGGAACCCTGCTGAATCTTTAAACCCTCATCAAATAAGGTCAGCTTCCCCTCTAGATCAGAGATGAACCAGTTCAATCTCTTCACAGCCTCTCTACGGGCCTGTGACGCACGTTTGATACCCGGTAGTGAAATCCTAGAGAGTCGTCTTATATCGGCTCCTGAGATGACTCCTTGCGTCTCAATCTGCTCCCGCAAAGTACGCCAGTTAAGAGGGTCGGACCCGTCACGGTACTCGATCACCACAGAGTTAGGTGCGTCTCTCAAACCACGCTTCTTCAGGCTCAGGCTGTTGTGTTTTACGTCGTCTGATGTAATGTGCATGGCGATGCCATCAGGAATTATTTCTAACCTGCCTACTCCCCAAGTAGCCTCCCCAGCCAACGTGCCATTATTGACTTGAACAGAGTGGTCGAAGGCAGTTTGACCAACGTTGTCATTCAATCTCCAGTAACCTATGAGACCCGTTTGCTGAAGAGGCACACACAACTCCAACGTGTAATTGGCAAGAATCTCATCAGATGTACGCTGATCATTCCACACCCGCACTTCATCAATGCGTCCGTTAATCTCAGAAGCACCCCCATCATCGTTGCCAATAATAAAATTATTCGAGTTGCTCAGGCTACCCGTAACGGAGGCAATGCTGATAGGATTAGCAGCATGAGGTGACCCGTCTACGAACAGATTTATCTCGTCGTCTGTACGGCTTATTCTAGCTGCTAATGTACTCCACGACCCAGCAGTAAGTACATCAATAAAATTGGCGGATACATTGTTAGTTCCATCATTTACCTGCACCCGCACAGCCCCATCTGCTCGCGTATACATGGCATACCCTGCATCAGACCCACCACCAATGATGTTCTTCTTCGAAACAATACCCTTTCCATCTTCAAGGACAAATGGGTTCACCGAAGCTTCTATCGTGAAATCTTCAACATCATTGAAATCTAGAATAGCCTCGTTCCCAACCGACACCTCACCACCGGCTGAGCCATCAAGAAGGATTGACCCTTGACCAATGACATCTTTTTTGTCTGGGATGACTCGGATGCTGCCGCCCTCCCATGTGATGTACGCACTCATGTACATACGCCACACCTTCGTCCATTGCTCGGCCTTGCTTGGGCGGATCAGGGACAAACCCACGATGCGTCTCTTCTCCCCGCTGATCAGTTCTTCACAGTCGTCGGCGTTGTCGGCCACACCCTGCCACAAGACAGGCCAACCCACGAACTGTGTTGCGAAGTCAGCGAAGCATAGCGCAGGGGTGTCGCTGTACTCCCACGTCGTAGGGTTATCGTCCCGGTGGGCACCAGACCCCGGAGGAGTAATCTCTGTGCGGGTGCTATCCTTACGTGGGTCGTACACATTACGACCTGTGATGATAGCCTCCACCTTCGGGAACCCACGAGTAGAATCTTCAGGGGCCTTGATAACTAGGTACGCTAGGTTTGGGTTGCCATCACTGTAGTTAGGGACTTTAGCAGAGAGGTCTGGGTCCGGACCCTGTGCTGCGGTGCCAAGGTACTCTGTGACCTTAGCGCCTGAGTTCAACAGGAACCCCTCGTCACCATCATTGATATCCACCCCATCAATCAAGATAGTTTCGTAGCTCTCTATCTCCCCTTCACAAATGCCGTAGGCCACGTACAGGAACTTGCCTGACACATGGATGACAAAGGGTTGTCCGAATAACCGATCACGACCGTATACAATAGGGATAGATGTATTCGCAGCAGCAAAGGTGCTACGAGATTCACGAGCGAGTACATTTATCTCTGTGGGAGAGGGCTGTCCAGAGTCAGCAGGCGGCACCCAATCCGGAAGGGAAGGTAAAGGCTCCTCAGTAAATGTAACTGGCGGCAGACCATCTTCGACAGCCATTTAAACCACCACTAGATTCGTTGTAACTTTCCACCTGTCAGTGCCCGGTATAGGTTCCTCAGCCGGAGGAGATGTGTATCGGCAACTGTGTACTGAATCATCTGCTTTGAACGTAAAGTTAAAAGTGGAATCAAAATCGGTGGCATAGTGCGCTAAGATCAAATCCTTGTCAGTACCATCCAAGTCATGAATGATCAGGAAGGTGTACCGTACCTGCGTGAAAAACGAACGCAGCCGTGGCTTGCCTGAATCAGACTTCTCTAACACAGTGCCATCGTCAGGCTTCCTGACTGATCGAAACACCTGTATAACATTTGGATAATCTGCCACTTACGAATCCTTCGCTTCTAGAATAAACTTCTCACCACCCCACATTATAGAACTTCCATCAATCGGCATGTGGTTGAACCCTTCTGCAATTGTGTAGTACCGGTTCGGTAGGAACTGCCCTGCTACCTTTGTGGACAGCACACTGATGATCAACTCTTTGGCATTCAGCGAGCCGCCATTCATTGTCCCGGCTACCAGTAGTTCAGGGGTAGTGTTTCCTCCTCCTCCCGCAATCATATACGTGAGGTAAATCGTGATGGGGATATCGTTGACCCCCTCGTTCAGCATCAATGAAGCCGCTGAGGTGTTCTCATTATATATTTTGACCTTGCCTGACTGGTTACCATCACCATCCCACGTAAACGTCCCTACGTGTACCTGTCCTTCCACATAGGTGTTTGACTCAAACGAAATCAAAGGACCTGAACTTACATACTGAGTCGCTGTATCAAATTCCATCTTCACCAGAAACACAGGGCGAGTGAAATCAATTGCAATCTCAGTGTCTGTGTCGGCACCAATAGCCCGCGATATATCATCACAGACAAGGGTTGGCGTTAACCCAAACTTACCAAAGTATCTGGGACCATAGTATCTTGGACCAAAATATCTTGGACCAAACATCGTTTAATCTACCGGAGGCGTCAGTGTTATCGCAGAACGGTTACCATCCGAATCAACTGTCGCAACTATCATGTTTGCGGCATCCTCAATGTCTCGGATCGTTACTGTCGTAGTAGCCATACCTGAAATCTTAGCAGCCGCTACACCCGCAGCAATCTGCATCAACGCACTAGCTGAGTTCGTAGTGTTACCAAGTACTCTTGCCCACATGTCCACTGCTGGGATAATCTCGTACCCCTGTGTAGCCACAGCCTGTGTCACATCAGGAGAGAACGTTACCGTATCTGATGCGGGTGTGAACCCTGTGATCAAACGCGCCTGCCCATCAATGTTGCCACTGGTGAACTTGATCCAGCTTCCCTTGAAGTAGTCCGTGTCAGCCTGTGTCAGAGCGTTGTCCACCATCGTACTCACACTACCGGAGTCAGCCGTACCGCTGATAGAGTTTCTAAGCTTGGCACCCGCATCGTCAGCTATAGCAGCCGCATCAATCGCGCCAGCCGCAAACGTGGCAGCGTCAATAGCTCCGTTCGCTATAACCGACGCATCAATGGCGTCATTCGCGAACACGGCATTCGTAATAGCGTCATTAGCGAGAACCGCAGACGTAATAGCATTTGATGCAAACTTAGCGGCTGTGATAGCCCCCGTACCAATCTGAGCGGCATCCAATGTGCCTGACGTATTGTCTAGATCAATACCAGCTTCACCCGTGGCATTGACATCCAAGAATCGGTTCACGACTGTAGACTTCAGGGCATTCTCAGCCAAGATGTACACTTTGTCTGTTGCCACCAGCGTAAATATAGGAGCTTCCTTCAAGAACACAGTCCTCGTCCCGCCTGTGTAGTTATTCACCACACCAATAGCCTTCTGAGTGGCTGTTGCTACGTCCTCAAAAACAATCGTACAGTTGTTGTACGCATCGTCATCCGGACTACCTGCATCAATAATAAATTCAGTCTGTGAGGTTAAGCTAGTAATAGCTGTGTCTACCATCAACAGACGGTCAGAGCCACCGGCTCCTGTCGTCCATGCAGAATCACCTTGATCCCTGATAGCCTGCAAGCTGTCCGTTGTACGGCTATACGTAGCTGTGCCATCGTCCTGCAACAGGTCTAGGTACGTGCCTGCTGGCAGTGCTGGAATACCAGACGCTGTGCCGACCCAGTGGTCAAGGTTGATATCTGACAGGGCCAAGTCGCACTGAGCGTTTACATCAGCAGCCGAAACATCATTAAGATTAGTATTGGCAGTCAAGATTCTGGCTGCTGTTGACCACACTTTATCTGCGGCACCCTGATCGAACTGAGACGCAGATATTGATCCTACTGCGTTGTCTAGGTCTATACCACCCTCACCAGCAGCAGTCACATCCAATGTTCGTCCCGCCACAGTAGGCTTAAGCACCGTGCCATCTTTAGCCAATGGAGTCAGGGTGCAGCTTCCAACAAACCCTGTCGGGTTCTGCGAATCAATAGCCAAGGTACAGAACACTGCGAAGGTATCGTCCGCTGCGAATCCGTTACCACCAGTAGCTGCAACCGCTATCTCAAAACATCCGGGTGGAAAACCAACATGAGTCAAAAGGTCGGGGGTTCCACTGAGCAAAGGAATAGCTGAAGCTGCTGCTCCTGCTTCCCTTACGTCAAATAGAGGCGTGGCTCCGTCTCCTCCTGATCCCGACGTATCATTCGCCGCGAACCAGAAAAATACTGTATCGCCTATGGTTGCTGTTTGGTGTCCACTCATGTCAATGTTCCATTAAATAAATCTGCTCCAAGATTCGAGCCTTGTATAGGGGTTATTATAGACCCTGCCGATGCGAACTCCCAAGTAAACCAGCCCAAGTGGGCATCCAGTATATCCGGCGTCGGCGCGACATCGTTGTTTTCCTGATTCTTAATTTCAGCCGTGATACTCGTACTGTCGGCTATTGAATCATTTGCACCAAAGCGTACCTGCGGAAGTTGATCAGCGGAACCAGCATGGCTATTCATCGCCCCGTCAGTAATATCCGTGGCGTCACCAAACAGGATTGTTGAGCTATCCTTAATGTGATGCCTGATTTGCTTGATGTCGTCGCCAGTACCAACAATCGCGCTACCAAATACCATCCAGTTACGGGTTGCAGCAGTGTTGGTCGTATGGGACACACTGATGGTGCCAAAATCTGTATCAATAGACGTAATCTCGGTGTCAGTTGCATCGTGATCAATCAGGTAGTCCTCGAACTGATTCAGCCTGAGCGCAAAGATCATGCAGCGGTCCACATCCATCTTTCCTGCCACGGCATCAGAAGTTTGAAATTCCAAATTGATGTCGCTGCTGGCTATACCTTCCAAAGCCCACATAAAACCCATGTGTCGTACTTCAACAGTGTCCTCCCCAGACAAACGCAACGTCTCGCCAACCTGAACCGCATCATCTGTAATCCGCATAAGAAGTGCCGTACCAGTGTCATCTACAAGACACCGGGCGTAACCAAACACCAGCCAATCCGAAACGCCATCGCCTATGGTGATGTCGGTGCCTACTGTCCACCCACTACTGTCTAAGCTACTCAGATTTGTCAGGTTTTCATCGTCCTCGAAATCGGCAGCATCCAGATCAGAGACCTTGATCGCAACCGCATAAAAGCTGACGCAACGTTGGTTCGTTGCCGTTGCATCGCTGTGACCCTGAAACTGAATATCTACGGCTGTTGCTGGCGTGGTGTAGCGATCCATCCAGAAATACTGCTCACCCATTAGCGAACTGCTGTTTCTAGGCTCTAGGCGAGCATCGGAATCACCGATCAGTGAGCCATTGGCTTCAAGCCTGAAATAAAAGTCGTTGCGGGCCGGGTCTGAACCCATGATCAGCGCCGACACGATCACTATATATTCAGTGCTATCTTCCAGATCAGCCGCAGCAATCTTGCAATCAAGAAAGTCTATGAAGCTAGTGTTTACAACGCCTCTGCGCGTTTCATCAAACCCTATTGCATGTCCTAATTCAGCCATTACTCAAACCTTATCGTCCATGAGATATCGTTCGTTTCATGCGTACCTTCTGGGTTATTCGGAAACGTACCTGTCGGGTAGCTGTAGCGCAAGTGCAGACCCATAGGTTGCCCTGTACGCCTCTCCACGTACACCTTGAAACGAGTCTCATCACCAGTGGGGCTACTATCGTCCCCCCAGTTTGATTGTCTGATCGCGTTCTTGACGAAGGTGCCGACATTATTCCACGCCTCATCGAACGCCTCGACACCCGTCGCAAAAGTCGCCGCAGCAGTCTGCGTAGTATTCTGCACCCGATTAAATCTGTCTATTCTCCAAGCCATTACGGTAGTACCTCGTTATTCTGTGGGTTAAAATTACTATCACGATCATTAAGAATTCTGACTGCATCACGGAAATCACGAACCCCTGCACGGAAATTACTAGCCGCTTCTACGTTTATGTTGGCTGATACCTGCATGGCATCTGCTACTTCCAGATTAAGCTCCATAGCATCGTCTTGAATCGCCAGCAGACCAGCGTCAATACGCTCGTTGGTTAGCTCGGCAACCTCATCCAAGAAGGTCAAGAATCCTTCCTTCGCCTCAAGCTGTCCAGCCTCGTCAAGGAGGTTGAATGCACTTAATGTCAAACTGTTAATCTCGTCTGAGAGAGTTGCAATCTCACCCGGATCAATAGCGTTGCTAAGCTGTTCAACCAGTACATCAATACGGTTGCTGCGAAGCTCGAACAGTGCTGCGTCAGACAGCCCAGCCTCACGGATAGTATTCGCTGTTGTCTCAAACATGCGGTTGATTTCATCACGAACAATCCGCAGCGCCACAGCCAACTGGAACTGACTGGCAGTGACAACAGTGTAGGCATTCTCCAGCGCAGCTAGGCTAGACAGTGACCCATCGTAAGCCATAATAGCTTCGCGCAGTACGGAGATGTTGTGCTGAAGTATCTCGGTGGCGCTTCTCTGACTGCGCTCCCACGTCAACGCAGACTCAGCTAACACATCAAAATTCTGTGACTCACTGATGCTTGCAACCAGCATGAATGCTTCAGCCATCTCGTCCATGTTTTCAGAGAAGGTTAGCACTACATCTCGCAACGTTTCATTCAGGATGTCGGAAGTCTCGAAGAAATTTATCACTGCATCGTGTGTAGCGTCTGTTAAGAAGTCCTCCAGAAGCTTAGCAATCTCTGCATCATCAAGACCCTTCGTCTCCAGACGCGTAAGCTCCTGATCGAACCCAGCAAACAGTTCACCAACGTCCCCACCCAAACGCTCAATAGTTTCAGTGAACGGCATGACAAGGGTATCAAGCACTACCTGCAATCTAGAAAGTACATCAGGGTTTATGTCTGCGAACTCTGTGCCCCTCTTTGATGACCTGAACACTCCACCCTTAGCAACCCACTTAGCAAACGCCTGACCGAACAATTGTCCGCCCTCGTCAACACCAAGTTCTACACCCGACTTCTTAACCTTCGGTGCTTTACGCCCGAACAAAGCGGTGTTGATAGATGAGCCAGATAGGGTTGAAGCCAAAGACTCACTAAAACCAAGCTCTTGCAAACCCCTGTCAGCTAAAAAGGTACCAGCAACCGCACTCTGAAACCCGAACCCACCAATACTAAAAGGTGTTAGTAATTCACCTATCGCACCAGCCTTTAGAAACTGTTCAAAATCAATGTCCGCTGTGTTAGCTCGGTAGCCCGCTTTGAACAAGTTGTCATTGGAGATAACAGCAGCCGCTATCAATAGCGCCCACGGACCAGCAGCAGCAAGCCCCCCTGCTCCCGCTCCTGCACCGCTTCCAGCAGCACCAGCACCCCCACCAAACAAACCTGCTAAACCACTAAGAAAGCCTCCGCCTCCTCCTGCGCCTCCGCCTCCGAACAAGCTACCGAAGTTAAAGCCTCCGCCTCCGCCGCCGGTACCAGCAAACAAGCTACCTAATGATTTTTGTAGTCCGCCCAAAAGTTTCGCAGACAGCATCTCCGCGATCATATCTTTGACAGCACCCAGAAGGTTGTCACTGAAGTCTTCGAAGCTATCGAACGAACCCTTGAACGCATCAGCGAACGCGTCCTGAATATTACGCAGGGCTTGATCCCAGATTGTCTGCATAGCTTTAGCGCTATCGTCCATGCACTCTTCTAGTTCCTCAGTAGAATCGCAGGCTGCTTCTAGTTCGGCTCTTGTAGCTTCCCACGCCGCATTAAGGGCTTTAATAACCTCTAACATTTTCTCAGCAGGAACCTTGAGTAGAATCATTTCTAAAATAAGAGCACGTAATGATTCTATGTGTTCAAAATGAGCGGCTGTGACATCATTTGTGGCTACTAATATTTCATCCATACGCACACGAAGACTCTTAGCTGCCTTCTCCTGTGCAGTCATTGCACTCCTCGCCTGATCCAAAGCGAACTCAACCTCTCGGATTGCTATAGCCAATTCCTCAGCACTCAGAGAACCAGCCTTATCAAGAATCGCTGCTTCTATCTTAGCCTTGTTAAGTAACTCTAACTTTGCTTCCAACTCTTTAACGGCTGCTATTTCTTTGGTGTACTCTTTTATCAATTCCTGTATTGAAAGAAGTTCAGCAGAAGTTATTCCAGTTTGAGCGAATAACTTGTCACTGGCAGCTTGTATCGCATTAGCCACCTCATCCAATGAGTCCTTGTACTCAGCGATGGTAGAGAATCCACCCTCAACAGTTCCGAACCAATCTTCTAGGCGTCCAGTAGACACTTGCAACCTATCTTGCAGAACAGCCATTTGCGCATTTAGTTCTGGCGTACTGTCTTGCGCCAGAATATCTTGGATACGTGCTAGTTCAGCCTGTGCTTCTTGCAGGTCTATAAACTCTTGGCTTAGCCCATCAGCTACCCCTGCGTATACCGACATACTTAAAGCGCTCTCTTCGGTGGAAGCCTGAAATGCCCTATCAGCATTAGCCACGTTAAGCAATGCCTGCTCTAACAATTGAGGGGCTAGTTGTGTAGTACGTATTGCCATCCCCAATTCAGTCATCTTGTCTTCAAGAGCTTCTATTTCTTTGGTGACTTCTATTATAGCGTCGGTACGCTGAGTCTTATTATACGTATCAAATGCGAACGCAGCTATGTCAGTAGCTTGCGCCAAGCGAGCCATTCTGGTTGTTAGCTCATCACTAACTGAGACTGCTTCATCCGCGAAAAATTTATAATCAATAAATAATCCTACAAGCACAGCAATAGCACCCGCACCCAGAGTCAATGCCACGGCTCTTAACGCCGCCAAACTCGCAGCAGCAGTACGTGCAGCAATACTTGTTCCAGTCAACGCAACACCCAAACCAAACATGTTGCCAGTCAACACAGCTACTCCTAACGCTGCCTTAGCCAGAGAGAAAATCAATCCTCGGTTCAACACGGCTATAAGAACGATCAAAGATTTCCTTAGTAGGTCCGTGTTTTCACGCATGAACATACCAGCCTTCGCCCACTTAAGAACTCTCTCAGTGGCACCCTCTAACTCTTGATCAACCCCAGAAATAGCACGGATGAATGCTGTGAATGCTTGTGTTGCATCCCGCAAGAAACTTGTCAACCCTGCATCACCCAGACGCAAGATACTTTCTTGAAGGGCAGAGATAGCGATACGGGCATCGCCACCCAAGTTGTCAGTCATGACACGAGCCATCTCAGCAGCAATACCTGCAACATCCTTCATAGCCCCAGTCATTTCACGCAACTTAGGTAGCTGGCTAATCAATGACAAGATACCCGGCGCACCACGTTGCCCAAACAGAGTGAAGGCTTCCGCCGCACCCAGACCTTGAGCCGCCAAGTCTTCAATAACCGCTACCAGTCCCCCATCCTTACTCAACTTGTCCACAAGATCACTGGACACCAAGCCCATGTCAGCTAGTACACCCGTAGCCTCCTTAGAAGGATTCAATAGACCAGACATGACACGTCGTAGTGAGGTACCAGCAAGTGACGCTTGCAAACCTGAGTTACCCAAAATACCAAGGGCAACAGCGGTGTCAGAAACCGAAGCACCAACGGCACCGGCAACCGGCGCGACGAACTTCATCGCCTCACCAAGCTGTCGTATGTTTGTGTTTGTTCGGGACGCAACGAAGGCTAACGCATCAACAACCTCGACCGTCTCTTCCGCTTCAATCTGGAAACCAGCCATGATGTTAGACACGATGTCAGCGGCTTCACCCAGACCCAGAGCACCGGCTTGAGCCAATGTAAGTGCGGGTCCAATCGCTGTGAAGACTTCCAGAGCGTCGAAACCAGCCAGTGTCAAGAACTGCATACCTTCAGCAGCCTGTGTCGCTGTGAAGACTGTGGTTGCACCCAGTTCTCTTGCCTTCATGGTTAGGGCACTCATAGCCCCACCCACAGCACGGTCACCCAACAAGGCTTCGACCTTAGACAGGGCAGTTTCGAATTGGGATAGGGTTCGTATGACAGAGGCTATACCACCGACACCGAGGAACCCAGCGAACGCTAAGGTAGCGACACCACGGATACGACCGATGGTTGTGATAAGGGCGATGGCAGATTTGTTAGCACTGCGCATACCAACAGCCATACGCCGAGAGGATCGAACTACCTGATCCGCACCGGCTTTAAACTGACGACCACCTTTGCGAGCGCGACTCGCATCAATGCCGACTATGACTGAAAATTCTCTGGGCATACTGCCTTACTTCCCTCGTTTATTAGCACGCGACTGAGCTTCCGCCCTGCGCTTAGCCTTATCGTTTATGTGAGTTACATAAACATTATCGAGGCCCTGTATCATCCTGATAAACGTCAGCCTTCTATCGACATCAAAAAGATTGATAGCCTCCATGTAGGCGACTATCTCACTTAGGGGGATTGGACCTACGCCCCCTTGATGTATTGATCTACTACTGCTGAGGATTTGGAATCCCTCCCAGTAGTCATGTACCCAAAGATATAACTTGGGCCGGTTACTGAGTGCTTTAACTTCCATCCCCCCATCTTGCATCTTCTGGAGGGCGTTCAGTTGTGGTCCCCACTCAAGTTCCCACTTTAAGACGCTTCTAAGTTTCCCTCGTCTTGCTCTTCCTCTTCCTTACGGTAGTTAGCCGATTTAGTTGCGTAGCTCTGCAAGCTGGTAAAGAGGTCAGGAAGTTCTAGAAGCAACTTCACACAATTCTCTACTGAAAACTTAACGCGCTTTCCTGTACTGTTTTCAATAACGTCATCCCACTGCTCTTCCCCAGCCTTGAGGACAGGCTCTCCGTGCTCGTCTTCCTTACGAGTCCACCAACCAAGAATGATAGCTTCCGCATATGACTCAGCCATAATACGATCAGCCATATCGTCACTCATAGTCTCGTTGTCGAGTTGAGTACGATGCCTCTTAGCTTTGGCTTGGAAAGTTTCTTTGAAGTCTTTGTTACGACCACCCGCACGGGCAATCAAAAACTTCACAGTGCCGTAGTTAACGGTGATACCTTCCCGTTCAAGGTCAGCATCCATTTCAAACGTTTTGTACAAAAATCCGGACATCAGTTGTCTCCTACTTCATGTTAAGCCAAGAGGGCTAATGCCCTCTTCGCACCCTTATCATTAGGGAATCTTTTGATACGTCTCTCCAGCTTCTTCCGCTTGTTTATCTCACGGGTTCCAGCCAGTCGATACGCCTCACACCATTTGCGGTTACGGTTTGCTTTTTTGCAACCCTTAACCTTTTGCTTCTGGCGACGTGCCATGACAGTCTCCTTCGGGCTTTATTGCCCTACATTCGGATTGTCATGTCACGCCTCCTTTTATCTAATTGCAGTTAACTGCAATGTGTTAATTAACGCTTGTCAGGACGGTCGTTATCACCACCGTCGCCACCAGTACCGGTTCCGGGCTTACGAGTAGCTTCCTTCCATTTAACGTAGTAGTAGATAGCTATCGCTAATGCTGCTAAAAATCCTACTGCGGCGGCTGATGCACTCATAATCTTAGCTTCCTGTCTTAGTGCCCACTATTAGATGGCTGCTGGAATCTTGTCGAACTGCATGATCACACCATCGTAAACACCAGAACCACCGTTACCTTCCAGTTCGAACTCAGACACTACGTCTGTATCCGGACCACCCGCTACAATTGTCGGGTTCATCAAAGTCGCACCCGGAAGTGTGAAGATGTACCCAGCACCCAAATCGTCGAGTGCCGCGAAGCTGATCAACTGATCAGTCTCAGCCTTGTACAAGTCGTACAGTACGAAGTCGGTGAAGTACACAGACATCGTACCCGATACGTCAATAGTACCGCGAGCCATACCCTGCGCCTCAGCCTGTCCCAGACCGTACTGCGCACGAGCGTTGTTCTTTGTTACCGTCCAGCTAATGCCCTGAACAACCGCAGCAATCGCTACGTCGTTCTGCTCAAGCTGGCTGAAGCCCGCTACCGTGTCGATTACTCGACCAGCCGGTGCTAGAACCGCAGGACCAGTACCAGCAGTAGACGTTCCTGTTGCTTCAGAAGCAGCCAAGAAGTTGAACGTTCCCTCAAGGAACCCACCAACCTGTGCTGTCAGGTTACCGTCACTGATGTACGATCCGCTGTAGACAAGGAACAAAGCCGCTGCTAACTGCTTCTCAAAGAAGAAGCTGCGGAAGGCTACACCGTTACGAACGAATGAACCCTGTATGTCCACCTCAGCCGCAGTCGATGCGTCCTGATCCACTATAAATGCGCCATTACCCGCAGTCTCAGACACCTGAACTTCGTCGTTTGTTGTATCAACCGCTGTTACCCGGAAGAGACCGTCAGTGGCAGTTCCGTATCCGGATACCCGAATCCACTGTCCAACCGCTACTGAGTCAAGAAGGGTCGCGTCGTTAGTTGAGAACCCAGCCCCAGTCAAGTTAGGCAACGGAGTCGTAGGTCCGTCGAAAGCTGTGATGATGCCTGTCGTAGCCACCGACGTGATCGCTAGGTCAGCACTGAACGTTGAGTTCAAAAGACCGCCAAGCAAGTCGTCGTATGTGCCAAAAGAAAGAGCGAAGTTCAATCCGCCAGTAGCCTGTACCTGAGTCGTCAAAGCGTGCGATACAAAACCGTCAGCCTTGATTTCTTCAGGACGAGTACGAGTCTTCTGCTCAGAGAATGACTCACCAGTCAAGCGGACTTCTTGAAAGGCAATCGCAGGTACCGTGTCCCACGTTACCTCTTCACCGTAACGTATAATTACGTCACTGCTATCAATACCCGCGTTAAAATTTGTAGACATTTGTTATGCTCCAGTCATTTAATGATAAGAATCCCGTAAGTACGGAATAACCACATTCACATGGAAATACCCTTCATCGGTGATCCCAATCGGTTGTACACTTGGCGCTCTGTACAGAATCCTTCCGTCAGTAAACGTCGAGCTTTGTCGCCTGAAAATAACTGCTGCTTGTTCGGCTAGTGCCAGTGCCGCAGCGTTGCCTTCATCAGGCGGCGTAAATACCATCACGAAAATCAAACCCGGATGCCGGAATGTAACCTGCGTACTGCCTATCTCGTGCTGAAAGGCATCGTCCGGTCGGATGATAAGGCTTACAAAAGCTTCATCAGCCTCTGGTAGAAACGGCTCATTCTCATATGTGATAGGAGTCGTCGCACCCCACCCTGCATTGAACAGTGTTCGGATGGCAGTGTTCTCTTCAACCGCGCCAACCATTACCGCACACTCTTCAGTATTACATCTACTTTTAAACCATCCAAAGTATTTATGATAGTACCCTGCACCATAGCAGCAGGGGGTGACTTAGGAGAAGTACCCTGCTCCAATCCAAGAATGTAATCAAGGTTGTTGGTGATATAAGTTTTCTCCTGCCCTAATGGTAGTGCCTCCAACTTAGATGTTACAGTCTTGACACGGGCTTTCTCTTCCGCAGTAGCAGGCACACCGGTCACAGACACCCCCGCAACGTGCTCAGTAAGCTGCTCAGACGGTGCTCCGTTAGTGGGGTACCATTGCCCACGGGCAAGGCTAGTCAACACAGGGGTCTTCTGAACGATCCCTATGTAAACTGCGTTGGTCACAGCCGCATGAATTTTCTTGCCAATGAGAGGTATGTTGTGCCTCGCCCACCGACGCATCTCATTTTCGAATGCTGCTGCTCTCATTACTCTAACCATTACTTTCTAATCTGTAACCTGTACAGTACCTCGATGCCTCCGGGTTGTGTGGGCGTTACGCGCACCACGTTATAAGTTGATCCCTTTGCAATTACTTGCATTGTAGAATCAGGGTCGATACCTGCTGTGTTTACTTCAGTCGCGCCAATCAAACACTGAATGTCATTAGCGAGAATGTTCTTGTCGTCTATCTCATCTTGTGAGTAGAACCTGAATAAACCTGTCACTGTGGTGTCCACAGGGGTCGCCGCAGTTGTGACGATGCCTGTATCCGGATCAATGGTTGGCTCACGGGAACTGCGCAGGATCATGTCGAACCCAAACTGATCCATCATCGGGTCAACGGTGTCGTCCCGAAGGTCAGTGTAGAATTTGTCGCTCATTTACGCCACCAACAGCGAGGTGAACCAGCGATCAAACGCTCCTGTGTCAGCTATGCTGTCCTGCTCGCTCTCTGTCAATCCAATGCTCGCACCCAGCTTAACAGTTGCAGTGTCTGCAAGAGTCGCTAGAAGTCCGTCAATGTGTGGGAACTGAACAATGGCTGGTGCGTTCCTCAACCACTCTTGCTCAATAACATCAACACGCTGATATTTGAGCATGTCATTTCTGGAAAGCTCAATAGAAACAAATGGTTGTTCAATCTCAACCAAGCATACTTCATTGTACGCCTGTATCACCAGAGGGTGAACTTCGTCCACAGGAATCTCGATTCCGTCTGAATCCACAATGGGGTCCATCGTTGTAACGGTAAACCCTTCGTCGGTACTCTGCTTCTTGTCATCCTTACGCGGCCACGCCAAAAACTGTGGTGCGTTCGTCTCGTTATGGTTGGACTTGAATCCGAACCACCGGTCACGGTACTTGGATTCCATACCAGCAGTTGCACGAAGCATTGCTGCTTCCTTTGCTTCATCATCGGCATCAATCCAAATCGTGTTCAATCTTGCCTCATGATATATATCCACGTCGTTAAGACTGGTATAAGCATTAGCCCCTGCTACGATTGTTCCATCTTCTACTATAATGGTCATTTCTTCTTAACCTTAAGTATTGTATGCCTAACCACTGTTCTCACAGGGTTATTATTGTCCACACCTATCCATTCGAGAGTGTACTTCTCACCAGCAGTACCTGATGAAAGCCACGCTACTATGAGATTCGACCCAATAATGACCGTATCTATTGCCAAATCTGTTAAGCCGTTCGGTACGGATACTCCATCCAAAGTCACAGACGACCCAGCAGCTTGAATCGTATCTCCCGCTTCAACCCATTGAGAAAAATCCAGAATATAATCAAGGACTTCCTTCGGACCTTTATCTACTAATTTCGAAAATGCCATATCAGCCTCATTTATTCTTCCGCTGCAATTACAGTAGTTCTATTTTCCAATGATACAACAAGCAATCTATCTTCTACAGCCACTACCACTGTTCGCTCCAATGACGTTTCTGTAGTTATATTCAACTGTATAAATCCGGTTGAGGTTACCTTCGCTAGAGATGGTGCTCCACTAGCTAGCTTCTCAGTGCCAAGTTTAACAGCAACACCGGCAGAAGTGATCTTCGTCAAGCTTGGCGTGCCAGAAGCGAAATTCGTAACAGCTAACGTGCCTGCTGATGTGGGCTTTGTAACACTCGGAGTACCTGATGCTATCTTTATGATTTCCGCCACACCCGTTGAGGTTGGCTTCGAGATAGACGGAGCGCCAGTAGCTATCTTCTCTATTTCACCTGTGCCTGCTGACGTTGGCTTAGTAACACTCGGACTGCCGGATGCTTGTTTCTCAATCTTGGCGGTTCCAGCAGATGTGGGCTTCGTAACTGACGGGGCACCTGACGCCTGTTTCTCAATTTCTGTAACGCCAGATGACGTTGCTTTCGTGATACTAGGCGAACCAGAGGCCAGATTATCTGCTATGACAGCAAGACCAGCAGAGGTAACTTTCGCAATGCTAGGCGATCCTGATGCTTTGTTCGTTACAATTAAAGTCCCCGCAGACGTAGGTTTCGTGATCGACGGTGAACCGGAGGCTGGGATGGGAACGTCAGCATTGCCTGCTGAAGTCACCTTGGTCAGCGATGGTGCGCCTGAAACAATCTTTTCAATAATTGCCGTTCCGGCTGACGTAGCCTTCGTAACGCTCGGACTACCACTAGCTTGCTTTTCAATCTCGGATGTACCGGCAGATGTTGCCTTAGCTATACTAGGCGACCCCGACGCGATCTTCTCAATCTCGGCTAATCCAGCCGAAGTAGCTTTCGCCAAAGAAGGTGAACCGGAAGCGAAATTGGTAACTACGAGCGTTCCCGCAGAAGTAGGCTTAGTTACTGAAGGGGCACCACTAGCAATTTTCTCGATTTCAGCAACGCCTGCTGAAGTAGCCTTTGCTATCGAAGGACTACCAGACGCAGGATTGATGATCGCAGACGTACCAGCAGAAGTAACAGCAGCAATACTCGGACTGCCGGATGCAGGTTTTATGATCTCAGAAACACCCGCCGATGCTGCCTTTGTCAAACTTGGCGAGCCACTAGCCTGCTTTTCTATTTCTGACGTACCAGCAGACGTTGCTTTAGCTATAGACGGAGAACCAGAAGCTGTTTCAGCACCAGCAGGAACAGTGGCGGTTGGTGTGACATTATGCGTAAACGTCGCAGTGTCTGTAAGCATTCTGAAGGTAATTGACTCACCACCAGACAACTCAGCAGATCGAAAATTTATACCATAGTAAAACTCACACTCATCATGCCCGCCGACATTCTTAGAATTTAGACCATCTACCTCATCCAGCGTAGAAATCTGGAATGTCTCAGCAGATGTGCCTAGTCTTTCTGTAGTTGATGTGGCATCGTCAGTATCACCCGTAGCGGCACTTCTGACATTAGAACTGGTGGCATTAACATCTGCCCAAGACTCAGCCCCATCAATGTCATACTGTAATTGGAAGTCACCAGCGGCCTGCATATCGCCGGTATTACCAATCTTCATTATCAGGCAGTAATCAACATCCAGCGTTATCTCAAAACTGGCGTCTTCAACCCCCACAAGAGTATAGGCTTCGTGCGCAGCACCAGTAACAGGTGTACAGAATCGGTAGTGCCTAACTGAGATATTGGCAGCAGTACTCATTCAGTTCCGTCCTCAACAATTGGATTGGTGGCACTTTTCACACTCAATCCCGGATCATTCCAAGCTCGATCAATGATCTCTTTGAACTTACTATGCTCTATCCAAGAACCCTGTAATACGGCACGAACTCCACCGGGACCACAGCCATGCCCCAAGTGCATCAACAAATCTGCATACTTATTAGTGCCATGCCAATCTCCAACATGATCTGAGTATATATATATGTCCCACTCATGCAATACCACCCGACCAGTACTACTCGCACCCCTTTTGGGGTCATTCCATGCAATTGCTTGCACTCCCTGAGCAGGGGCATCTTCCGGTCTACCCGACCAGACTGTTCCATCTCCATAATAAATCTTGAAAGGAATAATCATTACGTTTTTACCTTTGTCACAATCACCGTTCTATCTTCGGCGGACACTATAACAGTTCTATCCTCAGCAGGAACAACAACCGCTCTATCCTCAGCCGCCACCGTTATTATCCTGAACGGATGCTCTTCAACTATATTCAGTTGTACAAAGCCAGCCGAAGTAATCTTCGTTAGGGACGGTGCTCCGGTTGCTTGCAAGCCGAAAAGTACTTGGCCCGTAGAAGTCGGCTTCGTTATAGATGGAGCACCCGAAGCTTTGTTCGTTACAACCAACGTACCTGCTGACGTAGGCTTAGCTATTGACGGAGCACCGCTGGCCTTATTTGTAACTACGAGCGTTCCCGCAGAAGTAGGCTTACTTATACTTGGCGATCCACTGGCAACCTTAACGATCTCAGAAACACCCGCCGATGTTATCTTGGTCAGGCTTGGGGCACCGGAGGCGAAGTTCGTAACAACCAACGTACCTGCCGAAGTAGGCTTACTTATTGACGGTGAACCACTAGCCTTTAATCCTGTTGCTGCCGTACCTGCCGAAGTCGGTTTACTGATACTTGGCGCTCCGGAAGCCTTGTTCGTTACGACAAGCGTACCAGTCGAGGTGGGCTTCGTTATGCTAGGCGCTCCACTCGCTATCTTCTCTACCTCAGCCGTACCCGCCGAAGTGATTTTTGCCAGACTCGGTGAGCCTGATGCAATCTTCTCTATCTCAGCAACACCGGCTGAAGTAGCCTTCGTCAAGCTCGGTGAGCCAGATGCAAAGTTCGTTACAACTAGCGTGCCAGCAGAGGTTGGTTTCGTTATCGAAGGCGCTCCTGATGCCTGCTTCTCTATTTCAGCAGTACCTGCCGAAGTTGGCTTCGTCAAAGACGGTGCGCCACTGGCCTTATTCGTTACAGCTAGCGTACCAGCAGACGTTGCCTTACTGATTGACGGACTACCAGAAGCAGTGTGAGCCGCCCCAACAACCGCTGTACCCGCAGAGGTGATCTTCGTAAGCGATGGACTACCGCTTGCTGGCTTGATGATCTCTGCTGTACCAGCACTCGTAGCCTTGGTCAGACTCGGTGCTCCACTTGCTACCTTGATGATCTCAGCTACGCCACTCGACGTAACCTTGGTCAGGCTTGGGGCACCGCTCGCAATCTTTTCTATTTCTGCCACACCGGACGATGTGGGCTTAGTAATACTCGGTGCTCCTGAAGCAAAATTGGTAACTACAAGCGTGCCCGCACTGGTCGGCTTAGTCAGAGATGGCGAACCGGAAGCTAGGAACGTTGTTACTGCTGTACCTGCCGACGTGACCTTAGCTAGCGAAGGCGCACCACTAGCAAAATTCGTAACAGCTAACGTGCCTGCACTGGTTGGCTTCGTTATCGAGGGTGCGCCAGAGGCGATCTTCTCGATCTCAGCAACGCCGGATGACGTGACCTTAGCTAAGCTAGGGGCACCCGAAGCAGTCCAAACCAGATCAGCACTACCGGCTGACGTGGGTTTCGTGATACTTGGAGCGCCAGAGGCAAAGTTCGTAACGACAACCGTACCTGTCGATGTAGGTTTGGCTATACTTGGGGCACCCGAAGCAGGCAGTATTCTCTCAGCAGTGCCAGCACTGGTTACTTTCGCCAGACTAGGAGAACCAGACGCATTAAACGTTGATATTGCTGTACCCGCACTGGTTGGCTTGGTGATCGACGGAGCACCACTCGCGAGATTCGTTACTACTAATGTACCTGCTGAGGTTGCCTTTGTGATCGACGGTGCGCCAGACGCAATTTTCTCAATTTCCGCCGTTCCAACAGAGGTCGCTTTTGCGATGCTAGGGGCACCAGACGCAATCTTTTCGATCTCAGCCGTTCCTGCTGATGTTGCTTTGGCGATGCTTGGTGAGCCGGAAGCATTATTCGTTACTACCAATGTACCTGCGGAAGTGGCTTTCGCTATAGACGGACTGCCGGATGCAATCTTTTCAATCTCTGCAACACCAGTCGATGTTGCTTTCGCAATACTTGGAGAGCCTAAAGCAGTCCAGACCTTATCTGCATTACCCGCAGAAGTAATCTTAGTCAGTGAAGGACTACCGCTGGCTTGCTTTTCAATCTCAGCGGTGCCCGCACTAGTCACTTTCGTTAGAGACGGTGCTCCAGAAGCTATCTTCTCGATCTCAGCCGTACCTGCCGAAGTCGGCTTAGCAATCGAAGGACTACCGGAAGCTGTCTTTGCCCCGACATTAACCGTTACAGCAATCCAACCTATCAGATCATCGGACTGTCTCTCTACCCCCAAGAACACAGAGCCTGTCGGTGCTCCAGCAGCATCATCGAAGGTTATCGAAGTACCAGCAGCATTCGCCGCTGTTACCGTCATTTCAGTAGCACCAGCCTTCGTCTTTGTAGTGTTCAGGTAGACTCTAGGCCAGATATGCGAAGCGCCCCCAGAAGTCGCCTTCGCGATAGACGGTGAGCCTGAAGCTGTGTGTGTAGCACCCGTGACTGTCGCTACACCCGACGATGTTACTTTCGTAAGGCTTGGGCTACCTGAACTCGGTAAAATGCGCTCAGCGACTCCTGACGACGTTACCTTAGCCAGACTTGGGGCACCTGATGCCTGTTTTTCAATCTCAGCAACGCCTGCTGACGTTACCTTGGTCAGTGACGGGGAGCCACTGGCAAAATTCGTTACAACTACAGTACCGGCAGAAGTTGCCTTCGTGATACTTGGAGAACCAGACGCGGTTTTAGCCCCGGCGATCAGTATCTTTTCGTTATATTTTTGGTCCCCATTATCGTCGTAAACATAGGCAAGAACCGTATCCGCGCCACGGACATAAACATTCGCGGCAATAAAGTTACAGGTAATCGCATCCAGTTCCTCCACGAATGTTGCAAAAGTAGCACCGTCATCGGTGCTTTTGCCGGAATAAATGTCTTGATTTGCGCCTAGTCCGCCACCACCACTGAACAGAATATATAAATCACCATCAAGTTCTGCAACGGTCGAAACGGATACTTCCCCATTGGTGAAAACATCTTCATCGCCGTCTTGTACAACGGTCGTGCCAAATTGGATATCGTCAGAACCGTCCTCTGTCGCGATAAAATAGCGCTTAAAATTGTTGTCCGAACCCATCCAAAACATTCGCTGGGTGCCAGCGTCATCATAAGACACACCGTTTTGTATACCCAAAAGCGTCGAGAGTGTGTCCAGTCCATCTGTGTCTGTTGTGCTGAGATTGTTGCTCGGATCAAGCGTTCGCGCTTCAGAGGTCGAGAATTGCGTCAGTGTGATTCCCTCTTGAGTACTACGCTGCCAGATAAAGTGCATATCATCTGTTAGCGCACCCTTGACGAGATTCGGATTTCCATAGTGAAATCCGCCACCCGCATCTAGCGCAACTCCGACAGTCCATGTGCTGCTTTCGCGTCGCGCATAATCGACCCGTTGATGCTGGTCCCCCATGAAATTGTCCGGGTCACCGGAATAAGCGACAATCACATCACCGTCTGATCGAACTGAAATCGACGCCCACGGGTCTTGTGCGCTTTGTGCGGGTGTCTCTATAGCCTCGTCAAGACCCCACGTATCGTTAGCCATATTGAACGTGTAATACTCATAATCGCCAGCGCCCCAAGCAACCATGTGAATTAAGTCGCCGTCTTGATGCGTTGCAAATCCAACAATCGACTCGGCGTGAACCGGGCCGTTTCCTGAATCTTGCAGCGCCCATGACGAACTTGGGTCGGATGCTTTATATACATCCAATTCATCTGCGTCAGCTAATACGACCGCATAAAAACTACCTCCGCTTGACTTAAATGGAGGGTGATGGCCTTTCAAGCCTGCCGAGGATAGAATTGTTATTGGGAGCGTCATTACACGAATCCTGTCCCGGTAATAACTAAGCCGGTGTCCCCATCATTCCAAGTCTCGTCCCCATCAACATCTGTAACAACAGGAAGTGGCTGCAATGCTGTTCCTGTTGAGGTTGGCTTCGTGATTGATGGACTTCCAGAGGCGATCTTCTCAATCTCTGCGACACCAGTACTTGTCGGCTTAGTGATCGAGGGCGATCCACTAGCTATTTTTTCTATTTCAGCCGTACCCGCCGAGGTTGGCTTTGTGATGCTTGGAGCACCAGACGCTTTATTCGTTACGACTACGGTGCCTGTAGACGTTGGTTTACTTATGCTTGGTGCGCCACTCGCATTATTCGTAACAACAAGTGTGCCTGCGGACGTTGCCTTCGATATGGAAGGACTGCCACTTGCAGGCTTAATTATCTCAGCAACGCCAGCACTCGTAACCTTGGCAAGACTCGGAGCACCGGAGGCTATCTTTTCAATCTCTGCCGTTCCAGACGACGTAGGCTTAGTGATACTCGGACTACCGGAGGCAATCTTCTTGATTTCGGCTGTGCCAGCACTTGTAGGTTTCGTAATGCTGGGGGCACCTGATGCCTTATTTGTTACGACAACAGTGCCAGCACTTGTAGCCTTGGCGATGGACGGTGCGCCGGAAGCTATCTTTTCAATTTCCGCCACACCACTAGAAGTTGCCTTAGTTATCGATGGCGAACCTGAAGCTGTGTGTACCCCAGCGGTGACTGTCGCTGTGCCAGCCGATGTTACCTTCGTAAGACTTGGTGCGCCTGATGCCTGTTTTTCAATCTCAGCAACACCGGTCGAAGTAGCCTTAGCAATACTAGGCGCACCAGAAGCATTATTAGTAACTACAACAGTGCCAGTGGACGTTGGCTTCGTTATAGAGGGCGAGCCACTGGCTAGCTTCGCTACTAAACCAGAGCCGGAACTTGTCGCCTTCGTGATCGATGGAGACCCGCTAGCAATCTTTTCTATTTCAGCGACACCAGAACTGGTTGGTTTCGTTATCGACGGGGAGCCAGAAGCAAAATTAGTGACAACTACCGTACCGGCACTGGTAGCTTTCGTAATGCTAGGCGCACCAGATGACGGTAGAACCCGTTCAGAGACACCCGTCGAAGTCGCCTTCGTAATAGACGGCGACCCACTAGCAGTCCAGACTATATCAGCACTACCACTGGACGTAGCCTTAGCTATGCTTGGACTACCGGACGCAATCTTTTCTATCTCTGCGGTGCCAGCAGAAGTTACTTTTGCGATACTTGGCGATCCGGAAGCAATCTTTTCTATCTCGGCAGTTCCCGAGGATGTAGGCTTCGTGATAGACGGACTGCCGGATGCAGCCCGCTCAAAGGTTACTGTACCTGCCGAAGTGGGCTTTGTTATTGAAGGGGCACCGCTAGCCTGCTTTTCAATTTCTGCGGTGCCTGCCGAAGTAGGCTTAGTTATATTCGGAGAACCAGAGGCGGGCAGTTCTCGCTCTGCTGTACCCGCACTGGTTATCTTCGTCAGGCTAGGTGAGCCACTGGCCGGTAAGATTCTTTCAGCAACACCAGCAGAAGTCGCTTTCGTTATAGAAGGACTTCCACTGGCTTGCTTTTCGATTTCTGCTACGCCAGAGGACGTAGGCTTGGTAATAGAGGGGCTACCAGACGCAGTTTTATCATCGCCTGTAACAACTGCTAGGCGAGTTAATATCTGTCTTTGTGGCTTGCCTCTACCTAAGCGGGCCATTGAATAACCCTCAGTTTAACGAAAGTTAAACTTCGATCAAAACCCAAGAAATTGCATTGATAGCAGCAGCGGCTGTAACACGGATTCTCAGCGCACTCACAGCAGAAATAATGGGTTCGTTGCCAAGTGAGAATTCCCAAGCATACTGACCAGTAGGTTGTACAAACTGACTATCAAATACCCGTGATGCAACAATCGAACCCTCTACGGTAGCCGTAAATCCTGTTGCCGCCGTTCCAACATCGAAGTACGTAGTAGAAAGGATATCTAATGCTTGCGCATCCCACGCTACAATGTCAGCAGCAACGTGAGCAGTCACAGTTGCAAAGATCGTACCCGTTTCAACCAATTCATATTGAACACCAGCAGCGGCTGCTGCACCATCACCGGACACGCCCCAAGCCTTTACCTTCATCGTAATAGCAGTAACGCCCTTGACCTGAAGCATAGTTTCAATTGCCGTACCAGTAGTAACCGCTAATTGTGATGCAGCCGTTGGGAACGGGCCGTTGTATATCTTATAAAGTGCCATTTGTCTTTCCTCAGTAATTTGTCGATCTAATAATAGCGAATGAACGTATAAGTGGTGGCTCAATTAAACCCACCGCACCAGCAATAAGAACTTCTTCGTTGTATTTCTGCACACCGTCATCATCGTAAACATAGGCAAAAACGGTATCCGCCCCACGCGTGTAAATGTTGCCGGAAATAAAATTGCAAGTGATACCGTCGAGTACTTCGGTTGGTGCGTCCCAAGTCGTGCCATCGGTGGTACTTTTGATGAGATAAATGTCCGCATCAACACCGCCGCTTCCTCCGCCACTAAACAATTCATAAAGGTCCGCGTCTAACTCGGCAATCGTAATAATGCCCACTTCGCCGTTAGTGCGCGGACCGGGTGTACCAGTCGAGAAAAAATCATCGTTAAGTGCAGCATTGTCGCTGCCATCTTCGATGAGATTATTGTTCCACCTATTATCAGACCCGGTCGCGGTTCCACACACCGTTATACGTTGAGTGCCCGCATCGTCGTAAGACACCATATTTTGCATTCCCAATAGGGAACTCGACGGAGAAACCCCAGTAGTTTCAACTACACTTTGCAGCGTATCGCCGGAATCTAATGTTCTCGCGTCAACATGTTGCCACGTAGTCGGCGGATCATCGGCGGTAATCGTCGTTCTTGTAAATAAAATATGAACGCCATCATTTGTTCCCAAAACACATGCAGGATTGCCGTAATGAATATCGCCGCCGGGGTCTAAGGCAATACCAGCCGACCAAGTGCCGTTGCGTATTGCGTAGTCGGCACGCTCTTTTGTGCCACCCATGTTTTGATCAGTGCTACCGTTATAAGCGACAATGACATCGCCATCTGATCGAACTGCTATTGACGCCCAGAACAACGCAGCATTATCGGTCACAACGTCAATTGTCTCGCCACCGCCACCAACGTCCCAGTTATCTGTTGCCATGTTGAACTGAGAGTATTCGTAGAGACTGTTGGTCCACGCCACGATGTGAATTAGGTCGCCACCTTGAACAATCGAATAACCAACCATAGTGGCAGGGAGAAACGGTCTGCCCGATGCGTCTGATTGCGTCCAAGTGTCGGTCGGGTCTGTTGCCTTGAACACATCAATTGTGGTACTTCCACTACGCACGACACAATAAAAAGCGCCAGCAGATGATTTCATTGGTGGGTGATGCCCCATTATGCCGATCCCACTGCGAACTTGGATTGGCAGAGCCATTACGGTAAGTAACTCTGACCGTCCCGAGAGATAACCTCGGAGCCAGTCGCTAGTGTTTGCAGATCAGCCTGTGATCTTGCAGGTGTTCCATTGTAAATCCAGATCAATCGTTGCGTTCCACCAAACCCATTGCCTGAATTACGTGCGCTGACAATCTCTGCATCAGTCATGGTGTCGTCCACAATGTTTTCATAGACAACCACACTCGGCCAGTTACCCCCTAGCGCAACACGAATGGCAGCACGCTGTGGACCTGAAGCAGCACCATTCTGAAGCACAATAACATTTGAACGTGGTTGCCCATCGTAAATGTGACCCATAATCTCCAGACCACGACCCGTATCTGGGTCCAATCCTACCGCAGTAATTTGAGCACGCAGTTCCGTCTCTTCGGTCCCTGCCTGTTCAGCAGCAATATAATCAGATATATCAATCCCTACTATATTGGCTGGGGCAACTTCTACGATTGCAGCATCCACGCCCCAACCGAATCCAGCACCAACAATACAGAGATGGTCCGTTGTCAGGATATTGAGAACAGGTTGAACATTAGCCCACACCTGAGCTAGTACAGGCTGCATAGCCCATCGGTGATAATGCACCACAATCTCAGGTCGAGTATTAGGATGCCCACCAAAGTAACGCTCTACGCGCCATCTATAGGCAGTATCATATTGTTCTTTAGTCCATCCAGCCATAATAAATTCCAAAGGGGGAGTGTTCCACCTTCAAAAGTAGGACTTCAGGGGCTACGACAGAACAGTCGCAACTAGGCGGAATAAATCATAATCTCAAAACCCCGAACATCGTCGAGGGAGATGGGTAAAGCGATGCCCCCATTACGGGGACACTTTTGCAATTAAGTGCAATCAGTCCTCAGCTTACGCCGGAACTGTAATGCTAAAGGCAGTCAAGCTAACGGTATCACCGCCACCGACAGACAGTGAACTCAAGTCCAGTTCAGCACCAGTAACGTTCACAACCCCTTCAAGGAGTTTCAGATTGTTACGATCATATATCGAGAACTGGGCAGCAGTACCAGCCGTGGCTGATGTGTCGTCCTTCGGTGCGCCTGTCATCGTAATCGTTCCAACGGACGAACCAGCGTCAAAGGGATCATCAAATCTGTGCAACGAAATCTCGGCGTCACCAGTGGTTTCAATAACCAGCTTACCGGCAGTTTCGGTCACACCAAAATCAATTGCACCGCCCAAAGCATTAGCAATGGCATCTCGCATTACGGTTTCAAGTGTTAAAGCCATCTCGTCTAATCCTCTTATGCTTCTACAGTAATAGTGAATGCAGTCAAGCTGACCGTATCACCAGCACCGACTGACAGGGAACTCAAATCTAGGTCATCACCCGAAACAGACACGACACCCTCAAGCTGCTTAACATCTTGACGGTTGAAAATTGAATACTGAGCAGCAGTACCAGCCGTGGCTGACGTATCATCAATCGGTAAGCTGTTCGCTGTGATAACTCCAGTCGAAGGCGAGCCAAAAGCAGGATCAGCAAATCTGTGCAACGAGATTTCAGCATCAGCAACGGTTTCGATGACCAACTTGCCTCCACTCTGGGTCACACCTGTGTTTATTTGCGTGTCAATAGCATCTGCTAGAGTGTTTCGCACTGCTGTTTCTAATACTATCGCCATACCCTTAGTCCTCGTTCATCATTGCAATAACCCTGCCATACTTATCATTAAACTTACAAAGTATGGCCTTCTTTTCGGCGTACTTACCTTGCGCATTTTGCAAGGCACCTGTCGCTTTCTCGTAGTCTTTCTGAAGGGCGTCTTGCTGCTTCATGAGTTCTGTTACTGAAATAGCGTCAGTCATGCCTGTGCTTCCTTCTCTGCAAGGACCGTCTCAGCATGTCTTGCCAGTTCCTCAGCATTCTCTCCAAACTCACCGGGAACTGCTTCAGGGGCATACTTAATTGATCCATCTGCTCGTTTGACTACGCCTTTACCATGCAATTTAGCATTGGGTCCAGCTTCGCCAACCAATCGTACCAAATCTTCTATCGACATACTCTCAAGCTGCTTACGAGAGAATACTTGCTTTATAGTAATCTGTCTTTCGTCAAGGGACATCGTGTTTCTCCTAAGTCAAAAATAACTATACACCTTCCAATTCTAAAACAACACCTTTGTACCAGTCAACCGCAAAATCAAGAAAAATTGGGGTAACTCCATCAATCAACCCAGAACGCTCATACTTCTTTCGCTCTGACATAGACCCTGCTGTACCAATTTTCGGCCAAGTATCAGCAAACCTATCAAACTCCGCTTGATTCACTACTGGGGCCTCCAAAAAGTTTGCAATTGAGTGCAACAACTGTCTGCGATCCACATCTTCCTCTATTGGTACATAAATAGGGTCGATGGAGGCGGCTCTTTGAATAAGCTGCTCCCAGTGGTTCACCATATTTATCCGTGAGTCTCCCTCAAAGTCCGCATTACGATATCTACGGGTAATGTAGGTTAGGTATGGGGGTCGTATAGGAATCACCACACGGACGCTCTCATGCTCTGCTGCGGCTATTCGATCATCCCACACATGAGTCTGAATATAAATACAATCAGACAAATGCTCTTCAAACTTTGGCTTGGATTTTTCAATACGTTTATACCCAAGACATTTATCAAGGAACTCACAGATAAACCTTGTTCCCGATCCGGGGACAGTATGAACTAGTGCTTTGTACATATCCCCTCCAATTCAGTGATCCTAGCCTTGTACCAGTCTACAGCAAAATCAAGAAAAGTCGGCGTCTCTCCCAGTATGGTCCCGTGCTCCACGTACTCAAGTTTTACCTTTGTGGTACCCAGTGCCCCAACTCTAGGCCAGTTCTCCAAGTACTCCGATAATGCCTCTTTATCGGCCTCAGCACCGATATGCAGTGCAACTGATTGCAGTAGCTTTGTCCGGTCCAAATCTGAATCAACGGGAAGGAACACGACGTTCATGAGTGCTGACTCCCTAATCATGTACTCCCAGTACTCAACGAACTTGGGCATACTTCTCGTTGGAGCAGAAGCAGTGTAGCCCTTCCTATAGTTGCGGGTGATGAAGCTTCGGTATGGGTCACGCAATGGGCATATTACACGCAAATCGTGAATTGACGCTACAAGGTCATGTAGCTGTTCATTGCGTGTGTGCATCTGAATGAATATGTTTTGAGGTTCCAGCCACGCCAACCGCTCAACGTGCACCACTTCATACCCAAAGACATCCTCTAGCAACTGGTTGGCAAACCGGGTGCCTGTGCCGGGGACGCTATATACTAGTGCTTTCTTCATAAAAAAAGGCGGCACTATAAAATGCCGCCCCTCAGATACCCACTCTATGATGGGTGTCGTTATACTTCTACAGCAGTGCCGTCGTCGCGATCCTCGTCTACGACCTCTTCTGGATTATCGGGACCATCTTCATCCAAATCGGGGTCGTCGTCCGTATCCACAACTTCTGGTACGTCAGGGGCATCTGGATCAAATTCAACTTCTAAATCGTCATCCGGCTCAGAGCCATCTTCACGAACTACGAGTTCTTCCTCTTCGCGTTCAACCGCTTCAATTGCCGCAGTCGCAGCCTTAGCCGCAGCTTCCGCCGCTCGCTCAGACTTACTTTTGGAAGGCTTAACGTAAGGGGTGAAATACTTACGTCCGTTTTCGTCCTCTTTGCGAAGCATAAGAGTTGCTTTCGCTTCGCCAACTAGATAAACCTTACCTTTCTCGTAAAGTTCACCCTTGAAATTATACCGGTCGCAACCAGTGAGTCTCATTTTTACCGCAGTCATCTGTACTTACTCCATTTCATCGTGAACATAAAAAAAGGTGGAGTAATGCTACTCCACCTCTTTCGTTAGGTCAACTCAGTGTTTACACACCGATGTTGATGTACTTCACTCCCGCCAACTCTTCTTCGACTTGGAAGTCCACCCGTGCTGTTAACACGATGATGTACTCACGAGCCTGAATGTCCTTCGTAGACTCGATGTGAATCTGACGTTGGATTCCGAAGATCAGGTTAAGAGGGTGAGTCAGGAAGCCCTGATCAGCAGGCATAAGGCCAACACCTTCAACCGGCGTACCAGCAGCCCAGACCGTAGATACGGATTGGTGCATACCATCACCGAAAGATGTCTCACGGTTAGCCAACGTGTCGCGGTACTCGATTTCCTGCTCAGTGCTCAGGTAGTGACGCATCTGAGACCGGTTACGACGGTACTGCGTAGGCATAGTCTTCGAACCATTCTTCATGATTGTCCGACTAATGTTCGCACCACCAGCGTCCACGATGTTACTTGTGAAACGGGCAAGGTAGCCATCAGTCAAAGCTAGGAACGGATCAGCAGAACTTGTGTCCCCAAAAATAGCCATTTCCTCAAGGTCAAGCGCAGCACGCTCGGCAATCAGGTCCATAATCGTTGATACGATACCGCCAGAGGAAGCACCACCACCGTCGCGAGACAGTCCAATGTTACCACGCTCCAACTGATCTTCAATTACTTCGTAAGGAAGACGCACTTCAGCAAGTACTTCCTTAGTGTTCAGTTCGATCTGCTCAGTTGTAACCTTTGAACGCTCACGATTTGCTGTGTCGTCAAGGGTACGGCTAAGGCCCGAATTGAATCCGGCCTTAAGGATACGACTAGCGAACTGAATCTTGTTGATCTTTCGCGTAGGCGCGTTCATGACAACTCGGCGAGCCTGTGCCAATAGGGTAGGCTGAATCAGCAACTTGCGAATAAACGCATTAGCCTGCTCAGGGTTCAGCAAACCGCTGTTGGCTGTAATATCACCGATTGCCCAGTCTGCTTTAAGCAGTGCAGTATTTTCAGACATTTCTTTTCTACTCCAGTGTAGTGTTGGTCAAAAAGCGGATTAGGCCGCGTTACCTTCAATCATAGGAAGCAAGCCCACGAACGGATCGTTATCGCCTTTTTCCACTTCAGCCCTGCGAACCGCTGCGCTACCTGCAAGGGTAACCAATGACTCATCAAGGTCGGCTGCGACAGACATCACAACAGTGTTATCTGCTGTTTCCTGTGCATCTTCGGCAGTCTTAGAGATTGCCTCAATTCGTTCGTCCTGCTTCTCAACAGAATCTTTAATATCTTTCACGCTCTTCACGAGGATGTTCATGCTATCGAACAATTTCAGTTCAGCCGGAGTGTATTCAACACCGTCAGCGTCTGCTGTAGCAATGGAAGCCTCTGCAAGAACTTCGTCTTCAGACTTCTCGACCCAGCCCATGAAAATCTCTTCTTTCGTTTCGTCATGGACAGCGTAGACAGCTTCTTTCTCGATTTGTACACCCTTGTCATCAAATGCCTTCACGGTCTTGATGAAAGGAGAAAAGCCATCAGGAATGCCATGCCAGCCGGGGTACGGAAGACCACCTTCTGCCAATGCTACTAAACCTGTGTCAGATGCTCCCTCAACAACGGGGTTACCCGGAGAACCACCAGACTTCGGTGCGCCTTCGTCGCCCTTAGCGACTTCTTCAGCAGCAGCCTCAGTCTTTGCAATTGCTGCGTCTGCGGCAGGAGCCTCGTCAAGCAAACCGTCAAGGTCGCCAGCGGCAGCTTCAGTCAATGTCGTGTTCATACTTTCTTCCTCACTCTTCGTGATAGTAATTGCGGAGTCTGTATTTGAAACGGTAGAGCCTGCAAACTTTGATTGCAACCCTTCTTGCTCCATCTTAAATACAGCGGTAGGAAGTTCCCCTACCAAATTGTTTACATGGGCACCAAAAGCCTTAACTTGCTTCGCTACAGCGGTAGCGGCTTCTTCCGGTGAGTCAACCTCATTTAACACGTTCCAAACTGTATCAGCAAATGTGGATAGTGCATTGTGCAGACCCGGAAAAAAGACTGCTGCCTTTACGTTCTCGTCAAAACTAGATGAATCAGGGAATGGATCGAATGTTTTTACAACGCGATCAAGTTGAATCGCTACATCAGGAGTAAGGGCTATAAGGGAACCGTCTGAGGCAGGGTCATAGCTTTCCTGCTTAAGCATAAGGATGTCACCCTCTAATACAGCGTACTCCTTTTCAACCCGAAAACCATTTGATCGAATTGACGGAATCCACTGGGAAGCCACAGTTTTGCGCACAAAAAGTGCTGCGACCTTAGCCTTCTCTTCGTCAGTACCGAAGAACTTACCAATCTTCTCTCGCATCGTGTCGTCCTGTGGAATCTCCGCAGTCTTCAAGATTTTGAAGCCCTGCCGTATAGCACCGTTAGTGACCAGCGACAATTTTTCAATCTTACTGTTCACAAGCTCTGTTGCTGCAATTTCTACCTTAACCACTTTGTAGTGCCTCCACAAATGAGAATCGGTGACGGTGATCATCTGTCTTCTCTGTCACCGTGCCTTTCGTAATCTTATGGGAGTGACCTTCAACTACGTTGGTCTCTCCACCCAAAAAATCCCCTTCTTTACTGAAGCGGATACTGTAACTGTGAGTGTGGTCCGAAGTATCGTCCGTCTGACCCTTCATCACCCCGTCATCCGGAATTTCGATAGTGATCATGGTAGGGATGCGTTCTCCCGACCCGTACATGCTGAAACCACCCAACTCACCAGACTTGACCAAAGGCCACAGGTCGTCAGCAACTTTCACTGCTGCCACCCACGAACCCTCTATAAAGTCCGGGTCACCCTTGCGAGCGATGAATGATTCCACAACTACTGATCCGTTGTCGCAAAGATCGTGCTGTGTATCGACACCCCGCAGGAGACCGTCAAGCATGAAACCATGTGCCATCTTTTCTATTTCTTCGCTAGTCATGAAGTCGCCTTGCGAATCAGGAATCATCGGTATATAGATTTCCCCAAAAGCAAGCTGCTTCTCTTCGTCAAATTTTGAGAAATTGACAATACGTTCCATTAGACTAACCTTAGACCCTTCAAACTACATGCGCTACTTGAAGCGATGCGTTCCTGATACCCATACGACAATGCTGTATCGGATACCTTTTGTGATTGGCGAAACCTTATGTTTCAGCATAGAAGGAAATATGGTAGCACTTCCAATGGTCTTGTCCGCAATGAAATTATTAGCACTGAAATCCAGCACCAGTTCGCCCCCCTCGTAATCTTCCTCTGCACTTAATTGCACTGTCATGGAGAGTTTGCGGTTACCCATCGAGCCGGGGCCTATATCGGTATGCCAGTCGTAGAAGTCACCCACGTCGTACTTGGCGATCTGCACCGCATCAAAAAAATCTACATCGAAATGGTACATCTTGTGGTTGGCAACCAGAGACAGTGCCAGCAGACGCTGAAACAGCCAATCATTCTCAGGGCTGTGGTCAAGGAATTGGTTCTTGGTTTTACGCGCTTTTGATTTGGGGTTGGGAGTAGCGTCGTGTACGCCTGTGTTTACCGCACCCGTCTTCCACTCGTCCGGAGACAACTGGTCGAGGATTTGCTGGCACTCTTCGGGGGTGAAAGCATCCTGAGTGGCCATAGGCTCAAGCATACAACTGTCATAGGTGACAGGCTTGGGTTTTTCAACTTGGAATGGTGATTGTGGTTCTGGCTGTAGGGAGTCAGACATCTTGTCGCCTTAAGGTAGGTTGATTTCTACCCCTAGCTTCTCAGCTAAGTCACGTAGGGCATTTTTCTTTTCTTCCAATTCACAGTCAGGCTGGTCGAATGCGTCATCGTACAGTTTCGCTGCTTTCAATGCGTCTTCCAGTGCCTTGACTTTCTTCTCAAGGTCCGCGACACGAATATCATCAAGCGGAGGATTCTGATGGGGGTAATGGTTGGGTATCAGAGGGGTCAGGTCATGG
>SDBS01000278.1_pt1 | contig 46946 bp, 52 predicted proteins | sample 2277091 | NCBI WGS metagenome assembly SDBS01 (sample SAMN10404972, study PRJNA504765) | marine sediment metagenome | isolation source: marine sediment core GS10_PC15, 163 cmbsf | place: Arctic Ocean: Southern Knipovich Ridge | collected 2010 | reverse complement strand
TTCAATGATAATAATTTCTATCAACATCCAACCACCGAAAAAAAACAGCCAAGAAATGAAACCAACCAAACAATAGTTTCAATAAAATTGAAACTTCTTTTTTTAAAAAGAGAGGTTTTTTATTTCTAATTAATCTGATAAAATAACTTAAAATATGCTAAAACTCTACAACACATTATCAAGGAAAAAAGAAGTTTTCAAACCTCTTAAAAAACAAGTTGGGCTTTACACATGTGGTCCAACAGTGTATTTATTTGCTCATATTGGAAACTTAAGAACCTATCTTTTTGAAGATATTTTAAAAAGAGTTCTTAAATACAACAATTACAAAGTAAAGCATGTAATGAATATTACTGATGTAGGACATTTAACTTCTAATGCTGATACAGGAGAAGATAAAATGTTAAAAGCTTTAAAAAGAGAAGGCAAAGAATTAAATAAAGAATCGATGTTTGAAATAGCTGATTTCTACACAAAAGTTTTTAAGAAAGATTTGAAAAATCTGAACATCTTAGAACCTGATATATGGTGCAAAGCAACAGACCATATTAAAGAACAAATTGATATGGTCAAAAAACTTTTTAAGAACGGTTATGCTTATGAAACTGATTCAGCAGTATATTTTAACACTTCGAAATTAAAAGAGTACTCAGAACTGGCAAGACTGAATTTAAAAGGAATGCGAGAAGGAATCAGCGTTGAAAAGAAAACTGATAAAAAAAATTCAACTGATTTTGCCTTGTGGCTAAAGCTTGTTGGTGAACATAAAAATCACATTATGAGCTGGAATTCTCCCTGGGGCAAAGGATTTCCGGGCTGGCATATTGAATGTTCTGCAATGAGTATAAAATACCTAGGAAGGCAATTTGATATCCACTGCGGCGGCATAGACCACATACCAGTTCATCATACAAATGAACGCGCTCAAAATATTGGTGCTTTAAGCAAACCAGCTGTTAAGACATGGATGCATGGAGAGTTTTTAGTTCTTAAAAAAGGTAGAATGGGAAAATCAGAAGGAAATATTGTTACTTTAGATGAATTGATTGAAAAGGGTTTTAACCCTATGACATATCGTTATTTAAACTTAAATGCTCATTATCGTTCAAAACTTACTTTTTCCTGGAAAGCTTTAGAATCAGCCCAGAATGCACTGGAAAATTTATATGAAAAAATAAGGAATTTACAAACAAAAGAAAAAGACAAAAAAACTGATAAGAAAAAATTGAATGAATATAAGGACAAGTTTTTGGAACATACAAATAACGACTTGAATATGCCTAAAGCCTTAGCTTTAGCCTGGGATCTAATAAAAGACAAAAACCTATCAAACAAAGATAAATACAAACTTCTTTTGGATTTTGATAAAGTTTTTGGTTTAAACTTAGACAAAATCAAAGAAATAAAAATTCCTCAAAAAATAAAAACCTTGCTTAAAGCAAGAGAAAATTACAGAAAACAGGATGATTGGAAAAAAGCTGATGAAGTCAGGAAACAAATAGAAAAATTAGGATATAAGGTTGAAGATACAAAACAAGGAGTTAAAATAAAAAAGCTTTGATTCTCATTCAATTATCTCCTCTACCCAATCTAAAATATCTTTAGTTAATAATTTTTTAAAAGTTTTCTCAAGAGAAAAGTCATTTTCTTTTTTAGTAGATCTATATTTCCGACAAACCTTGTAAAAATCTAAAGCCTGGCCTGTAACGTTTTCCCAGGAATATTGTTTTACTTCTTGAATTCCTTTTTTTGAAACTTTTTCTCTTAAGCTTGGATTTCTAACCAATTTCTCAATTTTCTGAGCCAATCCCCTATAATCTCTTGGTTTGCTTAAAAACCTTCCTGAAGACTTATTCTTTAAAAGCTCTCTGTATCCCTGATTTGCAAAAGCAACCACTGGCGCTCCGCACGCTATTGCTTCTAAAAGAACCAAACCAAAGCTTTCTCTGTAAAGTGCAGGGCTGATAAAGATATCAGCAGTTCTGTAATAAGGAGCAATGCTTCCCGTAACTCTTCCTTCAAAAATAACTTCTTTTAATTTATTCTTTTTAACATAGCTTTTGCACTCATCTTCCAAAGGACCATCTCCAACAATAATTAGCCTTAAATTTGAAAACTTCTTATTCAAAATCTTAAAAGCTTTAAGTAAATGAATTAATCCTTTTCTTTCTTCAATTCTTCCAACAAACAAAAGATTAATTTTTTCATCACAATATTTTTGAATCTTAGGAACATTTAAATTAAACTCTTCAAGATCTATTCCATTGGGAATAATCCTTTTAGGCCCTTTGTAATATTTAAAATAATCTAAAATCAAAGGCGCTACTCCTATCACTCCATCTATTTTCCATTGGCAGATTTTATTCAAAAGATATAAAAAGCTGGGAAAATGTTTTAAGAATGTGCTTCCTTCCATGCTGGCATGAAAAGTTAAAATATTTAAAGTATTTGCAGCTGAAGGGCTTATTAGAATCTGCAGCACTGAAGGAAAACCAAAATTATGAAAATGTAAAACATTAAACTTTTCTCTTTTTAAAGTTCTTTCAATAGATATAGGATTGAAATTAATATCAAAATCAGCTTGAGTTCCGCTAAAATCCACTGGAAAAGAAGTGCCCAATAAAATCACATCTTTACCATAATTTTCTGACCTTTTTCTTCTTGGAACAATGATTTTTACCTTATGCGCTTTTTTTTTCAATGCTTTAGCCAACCCTAAAACATGCTTTTTCACTCCTCCAGGCTGGGTAAATGTATGAAATGTAATTAAACCAATTTTCATAATTCAAATAGTATCATAGATTTTATCAAGAAAACCTAATTCTTGCCAATCATCGCTTATAATGTTAAAAATGAATTGACTATGACAAATAAACTGCCAGACAAATCACCTCCTCAATCAATTGAAGCTGAACAATCTGTATTGGGCTGTTTAATGATTGATAAATCAAGCATTCTTAAGATTGCTGATTTTTTAAAGGCTGAAGATTTTTACAGGAAAAGTCATCAAGAAATTTACCAAGTCTGTTTAAAGCTTTTTGAAAAAGATGAAGCAATTGATTTTTTGGCAGTATCAAACGCTTTAAAAGAAAAAGGTGTTCTTGAAGAAATTGGTGGAAGCGCTTATTTAACTGAACTGATAAACACTGTTCCCACTCCAGCCCATGCTTTTAATTACGCTAAAATAGTTTATAGAAAAAGGGTTTTAAGAGACATAATAAATGCCTCACATGAAATAGGCCAGTTAGGTTATGATGAAAAAGAAGATACAGACGCTCTTTTGGATCAAGCTGAAAGAAAAATTTTCAGCATTGCCCAAAAAAGCTTATCTCAGGATTTTGTCTTGGTAAAAGACGATTTAGAAGAAGCATTTGAGAGAATTGATCAATTATCAAAACATAAAGGAGGATTAAGAGGCCTTGCCAGCGGACTTCCTGATTTAGATCATCTTTTAGCTGGTTTTCAGAAGTCTGATTTGATAATTCTAGCTGCCAGACCAAGCTTAGGAAAAAGCGCCTTAGCCTTAAACTTTGCCCATAATATTGCAGTTAATCAAAAAATTCCTGTTGGAATATTTTCTTTGGAAATGTCAAAAGATCAAGTAATTGACAGATTAATTTCAAGTATTTCTGGAGTTGACCTATGGAGGCTTCGAACAGGCAGATTATCAGGCGAAGGTGAAAACAATGACTTTACAAGAATTCAGCAAGCATTGGCAGTTTTATCAGATGCTCCAATTTATATTCATGATTCTTTGTCCTCCAATGTTCTGCAAATGAAAGCAATGTCTAGAAGGCTTCAAGCTCAAAAAGGATTAGGCTTAATTATAATTGATTATCTGCAATTAATGGAACCAATGGATGCATATACCAGCCCTGTCCAGCAAGTATCAGAAAATTCCCGTGCTTTAAAGTCTTTAGCCAGAGAAATGAATATTCCTGTTTTGGTTGTATCGCAATTATCACGCGCAGTTGAACAACGTTCTCCTCAAATTCCAAGATTGTCTGATTTACGTCAGAGCGGAACCATAGAGCAAGATGCAGACGTAGTTATGTTTATTTACAGAGAAGACAGATACAGGCCTGAAAGCTCACGTAAAAACATTGCTGATTTAATTATTGCAAAGCATCGTAATGGTCCTGTGGGAAGAGTAGAACTATATTTTGATGAAGGCAGAGTGAGCTTTAGAACTCTGGAAAAAACCTACGAAGAATAAAAACCATGAACTATCCGCCAAGCATTCAAAAACTAATTGATTTGTTTTCTAAATTTCCAACAGTCGGGCCAAAAACAGCTGCCCGTTTTGTTTTTCATCTTTTAAAAGCAGAACAAAAAGAAGCTGATGAATTGATTCATTCAATCTCAAACCTGAAAAGAAACATTAAAACCTGTTCTTTTTGCTTTAAATCTTTTGAGCTCACTCCAACAAGTAGAAATAAAACAGGATTTTGTGAAATCTGTTCTGATGATTCTAGGAGCAAGAATCAGCTCTGTATTGTTGAAAAAGAAACTGATTTAGCAGCAATTGAAAAGATTAAAAAATACAAAGGAAAATATTTTGTTCTAGGAGGAACAGCCTTGCCTTTGAAAAAAGAAAAGAAAATAAGGATTAAAGAACTCAAAAAAACAATAAAACAAAATCCTGAAATGAAAGAAATTATACTTGCCACAAATTCAACTTCTGAAGGAGAAGCAACAGCCCTTTACTTAGAAAGAGAATTAAAAGAGTTTAATAAAAAAATCACCCGCTTGGCTCGAGGATTACCTGTTGGGGGTGAATTAGAATATGCTGATGAGGAAACTCTCAAAAGTGCTTTAGAACAAAGAAAATAAATAAGCCTTGTTTTTTAAAAAACAAGGCCATAGAAAGAGCTACAATAGAGACTCAGCTCACCTTGCTTGGTTATGTCCTTATAGGAGGAGTCAATAAGTACATACAAATGAGAACGCATAAAAAGAATTCTACCAAGCAGTAGTGAATTACTGCCCTATGGGTCCCGAACCATCACAAGAACTCCTATTAATAAGAAATTCTCTTTGACTTTCCTCTGACACCAGAGGATTTTTTCTTCCAACTTTTTCTTCCATGCTCTAATGGTGAGCGCAGAATCATAAAGTTTACGGAGGCCCAAAATATTCGAGAGGTAAAGAACATCTATTCGTTTCTGAAGACTTAAGTTATCTTCCTGAAACTCAAAGATTCTTCTTTGAATGGAGAACTTGCGAGGTTCGCGCATCCCCTTGGTAATTGTAATGAGCATCATATTTATATCATAATCACTAATATCTTTTTTTGTCAATTAAAATAAAAAGTCCCTCTTAAGGCTCGGTTTTCAAGATATTTTCTCCTCTTTGTATTTTCTCTTCTTTTGCATTCTATTAAGGTTCTACTTTTATCTTAGCCCAATAAAAAAAACTCGTAAAAAGTTTCATTTACAAGCTTAAAAAAGAAAGAGAGAAAAATGAAATATATTTTCCTCTTATTGGCCTGCTACGAACCGCTTGAGTTCGGTCAGCAGATGATTGAAAATCTTCTGATCTTCAATGTTCATCGTTTCTAGCTTAGAAATAATGTGCTCTAGGATGAGGTTTATGTCCTCATCGCTATAGGTGGTTAATTTTTCAACCGTCTCTACTGTGATGATATCTACAGCAGTGCTACTGAGAATCACAGCCATAAACGACTCACCTGTGGCTCGATCCCTTGCGAGATTCACAGCCTCTACTATCATTACCATTCTTTTTCACCTTTCACCATTTTTTGTACTATCTATATTATACACTTTAATATAAATTTGTCAAGGGTACTAACCTCTTGTAATATAAAAAGAAAGGGGGAAGATGATTTCTTCCCTGTGTTTCTTTTATCTTTTTAATATCATCCCCAGTAATTAATCCCCCGATTCTATTTTAAGTATTTCAACTTCAGTAAAGCGCTGTCTGTGGCCTTTTTTCACCTTATAGCGCTTGCTTGCTTTATATTTGAAAATAATAACCTTCTTAGCTTTTCCCTGTTGTAACACCTTAGCAACAACCTTTGCTTTTTTAATAAAAGGCTCGCCTATTTCTATTTTTCTCCCTTTTTCTAACAACAAAACCTCTTTGAAAGTTATTTCAGCTCCTTCTTCTTTCTCAATTTTCTCAATTTTTAATTTATCTCCAGGAGTTACAATATATTGTTTGCCCCCTGTTTTTATTACTGCTAACATATTAATCTTCTAATTTTTTAATTTCTTTTATTTCTAATAATTTTTCAACTCTGTCTGAAAATAGGCTTAATCTTTTTTCAGAATTATCATATGAAGAAGTTGCATTTTTTAAATGACTGCCCAGTTTACGAAAATCATTCATCAATTTAGCAGCATCTTGATTGATTTTATTCAATCTCTTTAAAATATCCTGGGTTTGTTTTGAAAACTGGGTATCTTTAAACCATTGTTCAAATGCTCTTAAAGTCAGATAAATCGTGTTTGGAGAAGTTAAAACCACCTTTTTCTTCCAAGCATAATTGGCAATCCCCTGTTCTCCCAAGTTGAACATTATTTCATAATAAATTGCCTCTGCTGGAATATACATCATGGCAAAATCCAGCGTTCCTTCAGACGGCAAAATGTATTTAGAACTAACTTCATCAATCCTTAATTTCAAATCTTTAAAAAAAGCTTTTTGATGATTCTTTTTCTCTCCATCTGATTGGGCTTGAATCATTCTTTCAAAATTGTCTGAAGAAAACTTTGAATCTATTGGCAAGAACTTATTATTAGGAAGCTTTAACACTGCATCAACTTGTTCTCCAGAAGAAAAGGCGTGTTGGCTTTCCCATAATTCAGCAGGATAATGCTGGGTTAAAATGTAATTCAAGGAAGCTTCTCCCCACTGACCTCTTAATTTTGGTGATTTAAAAATCTCTTGGAAAGAAGAAACCTTTTCTATTTTCTTATGAATCTGCTTTAAATCTTCTTGAAGGTGGGTAGTTTCTTTTGTAAATAATCTTATCTGATTATGAAGATTTTGTGAAGCTCCGCTTTGACTTTCTCTAATGTCTTTCATTTGGCTTGTCACCAGACTGGTCAAACGAATCTCTAAATCTCTGATGGCATTGCTTTGTCCCTCATCAACCTTTGATTTTCCAATATAGAGAACAACAGCTATCACCCAGCCGATAAAAGCTAAAAAGCCAGTTAAAATAAAAAAGGGGTCAGTCATTATACATATAATTTAACCCATTAAAAGCCCCGAGTCAATAAGAAACTGGAAATGATTCTTATGCGAAATAAAGCTCAGCAATAATAAAAAGTATATAGATTCCAATCAAGAACAAAGCTTCCATCTCAGTGACTTTCCGTTCGCTTCTTATAAATTTTATAAAGAACCAGCAGGCAGCTAAAGTAAAACCAGCTCCTATTAAATAAGGGGAAAAATCAGTAATTGCAAATGGTGAAATTAACCCCACAAGACCTAAAACCAAAGTAGCATTAATAACAACTGAGCCCATTATATTGCCAAGAATCATTGTTTTATGGCCTATTCCAATCGCTCTGATTTCAAAAGCTATTTCAGGCAAAGAAGTTCCCAAAGCCACTAAAGATACTCCAATCACCATTAAGGACAAATTAAAAGTCTCAGCTAATTTTGAAGCTGAAAAAACAACTCCTTCAGCACTTAACAAAAGCATGGCAGCCCCAATTAAAAAAATAAACATGTCTTTCACAAAGATTTTAAAATGGTGCCAGCCTTTCAACTGATTATTAAATACTTTTCTAAATTTTCCTTCTTCAGCTATGAGTTGAACAAAATAAAAAACCAAAGCTGCTAACAAAATCATGCCATCTTTTCTGGAAAACATGCCATCAAGTATTAACAAGAAAGGCAAAAGACTGGCAAGTGCAGCATATAAAGCAGATCTTTGTAAAACCTTTCCTTTGACATGTAAATTTTTACCAAGCAGAGCTCCAAGCGCCACCATCACAGTAAGAGCAACAATGTTAGAGCCGATAATCACTCCAAAAGGAAGCTCAGGCTTTTTAGCAACAGCTGATGTAATTCCAATAAAAAGCTCTGGTAAAGAAGTTGCAAAAGCCATTAAAAAAGAAGCTACTATGAATTCCCTTAATTTTAAAAATTGAGCAATTCTAATTAGCGCTTTAACTACCCACATCCCAGAGCGAACTAAAATAAAACAAGAAACAATAAAAATAAGAATATATGTCCAGGGCATTATTTTAAAAAGTATATTAATTCATATATTATACCAAAAACAAAGACAAAAATTAATGGGAAAACTAACAAAGACTTTTTTATTTCCCCTCTTTTGAGCATAAGCTTTCTATACATCAGCAAAATCAAAGACCCGTCAATGCCAATACCAACTGCTCCAACCAAGCCTATAACATAAATAAAGCTTTTAAATCCTCCGATAAAAAGCCCCAGAGGAATAAAGCAGGTTAAAAACCAGGCTAAATTTTTCTTCATTTTAAAATCATACCAGAGTATTTTTTTAAGAGTTAAGCCCAGAGCAATAAAAGAAGTAAAGGTTGTTAAGAACCCTAAAAACAAAGCCATACTTACTATTCCATCACCTAAATAAGCTTTTAATCCTGTTAATGCTGATTCTGTTGTTAAGGGGCCTGTAATGCCCCAGATTAAGTAAATAAAAAACAGAGATACTATTATTGGAATTATTGTGGAAATAATAATTACTTTTTTAAGCAGTTTTTTATTCTTCCCTAGCATTTCTTCAGCCTCAGGTATCAAGGCAGTGCCAAACAAAGCAAAAAGAATAGGACCATAAGGTAGAAATAATTCTGATAATTTAAAACCTGCTTTAAAATTCAAGGGATAAGCCGTAAAATTAATTGCGCTGATAAGATGATTGCCGCGAAAAAAAATTGCAAACAAAATTAGAAAGAATAAAATTAATGCCCAAAGCTCTATTTTAGCCACTGCTTTAATGCCGAAAAAAATTAAAACTGCTCCCAGAAAAAAATAAAGATAACTGTAAAAAGAAGCACTGCCTCCAAAAGTTGGAGAAAGCAGACTGTTTAAAAATTCTCCACCCACAATAAGATAAGCTAAGATTGCTCCAGATATTCCAAAAATTGTAGAAAACATAGTTATCTTTTTTGCCCATTCGCCTAAATGAACCTTTGCAAATCCAGGCAAACGTTTAAAGTCAGGCGTAGCTAATGACAATTCTCCAAAGATTAAATGCATTACTATCGCAATAGCTCCTAAAACTAAAAAATAACCAAGCATTACTAAATAGCCTGTTTTTGAAGCTATATAAGGTAAGGAAAACAAACCAACCCCTATAATAGTGCCTGATATGGTAGCTACTGGATAAATAATCTTTTTAAATGAATTAATCATATTCTTTTTTTGTTATAAAATACCATTTTGCAGCTTCTATTAAAAATAACTCAATAAATCCTAGCCCAAATATGATTGACCAGTCCCAGGAATTCAAAGGAACTGTTTTTAAAATCTCTTGAAGTGGTGGCAGATAAATTGCTCCAACAAGCGCAATTACTCCAACTAGCAAAGCAATGAGCAAGAGCTTGTTTGAAAATAGATCAATGTGCCACAAGTTTTTCCTTAGACTTCTACAGGAAAAGACATAAAACAACGAGTCAATTGTTAGGGCAGCAAAAATTATTGTTCTGATATATTCAATATTGTATCCTGCTCGAAAGAATAAAAGAAATACTCCTAAAAGCATAAAGTCAGTAATAAGGCCAATAATAAAGATTATTGTTTTCATTTCACGAGTCAAAAGAGGCGCTTTATGGCCTTTGGGCTTCATTTTCATCAAATCATCTTCTCCTGGCTCAAAAGCCAGAGCAATATCTGGCAAACCATCTTCAATTAAATTAACCCATAAAATCTGAACAGCTGTAATGGGCAAAGGAAGATCGAATAGAATACTAAATACAATTAAAATCACTTCTGTAAAACTGTCACTTAAGAGATAAGTAATTACTTTTCTAATATTATCTAAAATCAATCTTCCCTCCTCAACTGCTTTTACAATTACTGAAAAACTGTCACCTAAAAGAACTAAGTCTGAAGTTTCTTTTGCTACTTCAGTACCAGAACCAAGCGCTATTCCAATATCTGCTTTTTTTAAGGCCGGAGCATCATTGATTCCATCACCTGTCATTGCTACAACTTCTCCTTTTTCCTGCCAGGCCTCAACAATTCTTGTTTTGTGCTTTGGTTCAACACGGGCATAAATTTTAATTTTTGTTAGAATTTCTTTAAATTTTTCATCTGAAAGTTCATCTAATTCTTTTCCTTCTAAAATATTTTCTTCTTTAATTTGAAAACCCAGTTCACGAGCCACTGCTCTTGCTGTTAACTTATGATCACCAGTAACAATAATTGTCCTTATTCCTGCTTGCTTACAAACCCTGATTGCTTTTTTCACGTCTTTTCTTAAAGGGTCTTTGATGGTGACAAAACCAGCAAAAATGAGGTGGTGGACTTCTTTTTCTAGATTTTCAGCTATTAAGTCAGTGTTTTTAATCCTCTTGTAGCTTGATGCTACTATTCTTAGCCCTGCACCAGTTAATTTTCTTAATTGTTCATTAATAGCTTCTAGTCTTTTTTCAGTTAATTTCAGTTTCTTGCCTTTTAATTCAATGAATTGAGAGCGGTCTAAAACTCTTTCTGGCGCACCAGAGATATATAAGAACTTACCATTTTTTTTCTGAATTACTGTTCCAACAAACTTATTAACTGGATTAAAGGGAATTTCAGCTATTTTGCTTTTGCGAAAACTTAATCCATAAGCTTTAATTCCTTTTTCAATACCAGCTTTAAGAAGAGCTTTATCAGTAGGCCTTCCTCTAAAAATCCATTCTTCTCTTGGGTCTTTGGGGTTTTCAATAAATGCTTCAGAGGTAAAAGCAGCAATTTTTAAGGGTAAAATCGTTATTCTTTTGCTTTGTTTTCCTTCTAAAATTTCATTGTTCGTTATTACCCTGTCAACCTTCATTTTTCCTTCAGTTAAGGTTGCTGTTTTGTCTGTACAAATAATCGAGGTGCTCCCTAGTGTTTCAGCTGAAGACAGTTTTCTGACCAACCCTCCTTTTTTCAAAATCCTTTGCATGCTCAATGCCAAAATAACAGTCATTGCTATTGGCAAGCCTTCAGGAATAGCTGCCACTGCAACAGCCACAGCAGTAATAAACATTTCAGTAAAACCAATTCCTTTTATAATTCCTTCAATAAAAATAAAAGCACAAATCAGTGCAATGATGAGGCCAACAATTCTTGAAAAACCTGCTAATTTTTTTTGATAAGGTGTTTTTTCTTCTTTTGTCTCTCTAATCATTGCAGCTATCTTCCCAATTTCAGTTTGAAGTCCTGTTTCAACAATTAAGATTTTCGCTTTTCCACTTTCAACAATTGTTCCCATGTAAACCATATTGTCTCTGTCAGCCAAAGGAGTTTCTCGAGAAAACACTTCTTCTTTTTTTTCTGCTGAAAGCCATTCACCAGTCAAAGCCATTTCATTAATTTTTAAATCATGGGACTCTATAATTCTTCCATCAGCTGGAACTATGTCTCCTGGATTTAAAATAACGATATCTCCTGGTACTAATTCTTCTAAATTCAAAACTTTTAAATTTCCTTCTCGTAAAATTTCTGCACTGTGCTTTACTACCATTTTCAGTTTTACTAAGGCTTGAGAAGCTTTGTGTTCTTGGAAATAACCAATAATTGTGTTTAAAAAAACAGCACCAAAAATAACAATGGCGTCAGTAAACTCTTTTAAAAATAAAACAACAAACCCTGCAATTAAAAGTATATATGTTAAAGGGCTTTTAAATTGTTCTAAAAAAATAGTGAGCCTGGATAAAGGTTTTTCTTCGGGAAGCTCGTTTTTGCCAAACTCTAATTGACGGAACTTTGCTTCTTTTTCACTTAAACCTTTTCTAATGTCAGTTCTTAAAGTTTTCTCAATTTCTTTTGTTTCTAAATTGTGCCAGAAAAACTTAGCCATTCAATTATTTTAATCAAAAATCATTTAAAACTCCAGTCTTATTAATAAATAAAAAAAGAGCGCAGCATTTTAACAACTCTTTTTGATTAAGCTGTGGCCCCAAGGGGAATCGAACCCCTGTTACTTGGTTGAGAACCAGGCGTCCTGGCCGCTAGACGATGGGGCCATTTCATCAATATCCTATCACACCTTTAAATGATTGAAAATATATCCATTTAAAACCTTTACTCATAATCTGGCGGAGTTTGATAATAATTAATCATATATTCTGCTAAATTTCTAAATGCTGGCACTGTAGAATATTCTGCGGTTTTTGTTTGAGGATTATCAAGTTTTATCAAGGTCAAAAACTTAGGACTAAAAGCAGGAGCAAAACCAATAAAAGTCTGGATAGTCTTATCAGAATAACCTTGTTTTGGAATGCCTAAAGCTGCATAGGAAACCTGAGCTGTTCCTGTTTTTCCAGCAACAAAATAACCTGGAATTTTTGCAGCCTTAGCAAAACCATTTTCAACAACACTAACCAACATTGCAGTAACTTGCGAGGCAGTTTTTGAAGAAATAACTGACTCTTGTTTTTTACTTTCTGATAAATTTTCAATTTCATTATCAAAAGATACAATTTCTTCAACTAAATATGGAGTGATTAATTTCCCGCCATTAGCAATAGCGCAATATGCTCTTATCAGTTGAACTGGCGTCATTTCTACACCTTGACCAAATGAAGCTGTGGCAAGATTTATGTTTCTTGCTGTTCTTAATGGATTATTCTGGGAATAAATCTCCTGAAAATCAATTCCTGAAAGTTTAAAAAGGCCAAACTCCTCAACATATTTTAAAAATAAATTAGGACCAAGCTCTCTTTGAACAAAAATAGCTCCAGTGTTAATTGATTTTTCAAGCACCTCAGTCATAGTGGGCCCATGTTCATAAATTCTCTTATCATAATTGTAAATAGTATCACTGCCAATTGTTATTGAACCAGTATCAGTATAAGTGGTTTTGGGCGTTACTTTTTCTTCTTCTAAAGCAGCTGCCATTGTGATTGATTTAAAAACTGAACCTGGTTCAAATAATTCCTGACTGGCTCTGTTTTTGAAAATATCCAAGTTTCCCTGCCTAGCATATTCTTCATAATAATTAGGGTTAAAACCTCTCATGTCAGCCATAGCCAGAATTCTTCCAGAATCAGGCTCTATGATAATGATCTGCCCTCCTTCAGCAGCCAAATCCTTTTTTGCTTTTTCTAATAATTTCTCTGCCTGATATTGTATATTGTAGTCAATTGTTAAAATCAAATCAGCTCCTTTTTCATTTTCCATAAAACCCTCTTTGCCTCTTAAGGTTTTATCGTAGAATTGTTCCAGGCCATATTGACCTATGCCTTCAGCTCCTAAAAAACCAATAATCTGTGATGCTAGTTTTTCTTGAGGATAATATCTTTCTTTTTGTTCACTCACAAAAACCCCTTCTAAATTCAAATCCTGGATTTGTTCAGCTTCATATGCGCTTAACCTTCTTTGAATAAGCGAATAAGAACTGTTGTTAGTTAGTTTTTCCAAAAGAAAATCCTTGTCTAAATCAAGAATTTGGCTTAAAGCCAAAGAGGTTTGTTCAGGATTTTCAATTTTCCTAGGATTAACAAAGATAAAAGGCAAATCAACATTAATAGCTAAAGGTTCACCATTTTTAAAGAAAACTTCTCCTCTTTCTCCCTGAAGCTCATTAAAAGAAGCAAAAAGCCCTTGTGATAAGGCTTTATTTAAATCCCCTTCTAGTATCTGGAGAAAAACTAAACGACTGATAACAGCCGCTGAAATGAATAAAAACAGTACAAAAACTAAGTTAATCCTCCAATTCTTCATTTATGATAATTTAATTAACGAGTCCTGCTTACAATTGAGCTTTCTATAATCTTTATATATTTTACATTATTTGATTTTACAAAGCCACTATTCTCTGCCAGAATCTGGTCAACATGAGCTAAAGAATTCATCTTTGAAAAATCTATATCTAAAAACTTATTGTTTTTTGAAAGAGAGGCCAACTCTTCTCCATAGGCCTTAAGCAAATACTTATCTCTTGCCAATGACCCAACTTGAATAACATAAATAGCTAATAAAGATGAGATTAAAATAAACGCGAAGACCCAGGAATTTTTTAAAGTAATGCTTTTAGTCATATTTGCTTTTAAATTTTTATTGCCGCTCGAAGCTTGGCGCTTCTTGAACGGGGGTTATTAATTATTTCTTGTTTATTCGGCCTTATTGGTTTCTTTGTTAATATTTCTAATAATTTCTTAGAATGTTCTTTGAAAAAATTCTTAACAATTCTGTCCTCTGAAGAATGAAATGAAGTTACTACGATTCTTCCTCCTTTTTCTAAAACTTCTAGCGCTTGAGGTAGTGCTGCTTTTAAATTGTTAAGCTCATCATTTACAGCAATCCTTAAAGCTTGAAATGTTCTTGTTGCAAAGTGTATTCTTTTATGCTGATACCAGGAAGGGACAGAGCTCTTAATTATTTCTATCAGTTCAAATGTTGTTTTAATGGGCTTTAATTTTCTTTGCTCTATAATTCTTTTACTAATTCTTTTAGCAAATTTTTCTTGTGAATATTTTTTTAAAATCTTTTCAATTTCTTTTTCTGTCCAGTTATTTATAATTTCTTGAGCCGTTAATTTATTCAACTCAGTATTGTATCTCATATCCAGAGGTTCATTTCTCTGAAAGCTGAATCCCCTGCCAGACTCTTCTAAGTGCCAGCTTGAAAATCCCAGGTCAAACAATATTCCAGAAACAGGTTTGAATTTATTTTCTTCAACAATATTCTTTAAATTCAGGTAAGAATCATTTATTACAACTAATCTTTTAATGTTCTTGGCTAGTAAGTCTTTGCAAATCTCTTTATCTAATTCTATTCCTAAAATTTTTCCATCAGGCTTATTCTCTTCTAAAAGATCTAAGCTATGTCCTGCTTCTCCTATTGTTCCATCAATAAAATTTTCATTGGGCTTAGGGTCTAAATATTCTAAAACTTGTTTTCTAAGAACGCTTTTGTGCATTAAACTCCTAGTTCTTCTAATCTGGATGCCATGTCTCCAATGTCTTTCTCAGTCTTTTGCTTGTAAGCTTTCCAGGTCTTTTCATCCCAAACCTCTATTCTGTTTGATAAACCTAAAATTATCACTTCTTTTTTCAATCCAGCGTATTTTTTTAAATAATCAGGAATTAAGATTCTTCCTAATTTATCAAGCCCCACATCTACAGCTCCAGCAAGCATGATTCTTATAAAACCCCTGGCATCCATTTTACTGCTTGGCAAGCTTCCTAACTTCTTTGCGAGCTTTTCCCATTCTGTAATTGGATAAACAGTTAAGCAAGTATCTATGCCTTTAGTAACAATTGCTCTTTTACCTAAAGTCTTTCTGAACTTAGAAGGTATAGCTAATCTTTTTTTATGGTCAATTATGTATGAATATTCACCAATAAACATAGTTATCCACAGTAATGGGTACTTATTAACATAGTTATCCACAATTCCCCACTTGTCTTTAGTTTACCCTTTAAAAACATACTTGGTCAAGGAAAGATCAATTCATATCAAAATGAATATAAAAACTGTGGTTTTCCACAGGAAATCCACAGATACAATATTAGAGAACTTGGTTTTGGGAGAATTTTCTTAGCTTAAAGATAATGAAAACACCTGTTTTTTTTAATAACTAAAAAAAGGCGTTTCAATATTTTGAAACACCCAAGACATTCAATTAAGCTACTGAAAGCGAATGCAGTCTGACGCTTCTTTGCCTAAATAATGCCTCTGGTTTACACTGACATGCATCTTATTTTCGCCAACAGCGTAGATAGCCTTAAGGATTATGTCGATAGCTGCCAAGCCATCATTCTCTTTAGGATTACCTTCTGCCAGATCTAGGCTTATTGATACTTCTCCGTTCTTTTCCTTTTGTACTCTTAACGGTATAACCTTGTTGAAAGTCAATATTTTTAACCTCTAGAGTAATGATAAACTATTATCTTAAACTTATCAAGATATTAACAAGCTCGGGAGAAAACTTTCAAGATAGCAGGGTCTTAATAGCTCTGGGGGCTGGACGATGTTCGAACCTGTTTTGAATAAAAAAGGCCAGACTAACCTGGCCCCCTCATTATCCTACGCGGAGATAATAGAAAAGGATTCACCTATTTCTATTTTTGCTTTGCCACTCTTTAGCTGTTTAACAATTTTAGCATATTCTTCTGTCGGGTCATTAGAAGCAATCGTGAAAATACCACGCCATGGCATTATGATTCGGAGTTTCTCAATCCCCTTATAATTTCTCCATAGTTCTATCTTGACTTCCTTGGGCTCCTTCAAAACAATCTGGGCATCTGTTATTGCCAGAGTGGTTTCCTCTATTGTTCCGACTTTGATGTCCATTAAAGGCATCCTTGTCACCTTCCTTAAGATCTGTTTTTATATTACCAACCGAATACGCGAAGTCAATGATTCAATAATAATTAATCGCTCAATAAAGGACATTCATTAAACTAACAACAAAGTCCGAGAAAAACCCTCAGATCAGCTGACTCCCCTGGCGGGACGATGTTAGAACCTGTTTAACACAATCTCTATAGCAAGGAATTGTATAATTGCATAATATTAGTCGACTACGTATAAATTAATATTTTAATTATTAAAATTACCTAACTCTTCCTGATAGCCCATTCTACTTTCTGGTAGAAATTTATCTCGGGCTTGACTTTCTAATAAAGGAACTTTAGTGTGAAAGTGAAAAGGAAAGACAAAGGTCGAGTAAGGAGGAAACTAATTTCTTATTAGACGATATGCATGCAAATTATCTAATAAGAATAAGTAAATAAAAAAACTATGAAAAAAATAATTTTATCTATAATTACAATTGTTTCTTTGTTATCAATAACGGGAACAACACTTGCAGTAAAGCCTGCTGGAAATTTGGCAGCGGCTCAAAAGATTGATTGGAATCTTTCTGGAGCTGTTATGCCTCTTCCGTGGGGACAGCACGATATTATTGGATCTGATACAGCATCAAAGCTCATAATCAATCAGCCCAACGGGAATACCGAAGTTGCCATTACTGGAGTAATGAACGGCTTAATGCCAAATTCAACATACCAGGTATATCCATCTAATGCATGGTCATGGAATGTTACTGGTAGCTATGTTATAGACCTAGTATATTCGGGTGCGCACTATACAGAATATTTGGTTTTACATCAAACTGGGAACACCATAACAGGAACTTCTCTGGCGTTGGCAGGTAATGCGTCGCCATGGACAATAGAATCGGGTTCCGTTACTGGAAACACGATAAATTTCCTTGCCCATTTCAACGCTAGCCCTACACTACACGCAACATTTTCGGCAACTATTGATACCGATGGATCAATGATAAATGGATCTTGGGCAGATGTTCCCCCTGGGACAAGAAGTGGTTCATGGACGACTACAAGCGGATTAGCTATAGATCATGGATATCCTGGCCTCTTTGGCGGATTGCAAATGCTTCCTTTCCAAACCGATGAATTCGGAACAGGAAGCTGGCACATAAACCTTAGAAATGAGAATTTTACAGTATCTGGCACTTATCATATGTCAATTTGGGTTAATCAGCCTGGAGCAACGATATTGGTGAGTGATAACTTTGACGTAGTGGTTGACTAGTGTCCTTATTAGACACAAAAACAGCCCCGCTTGTACGGGGTTGTTTTAATTTTGATTGAAAAACAGAAAATTCTTAAAGATAAAAAGTGCTCCCCCTACAGGACGCGTTTAGAACCATTGATTGGAAAGAAATTAAGGAAAAATTATCAATATTACAACAGAATGTTGCTTTTTCGAATCAATTTTGTAATACTTAAAAAATCATTATTGAATTCTATAGTATAAAGGATTTCAATGAACAGAACGCTAAAAGCCATAAAAAATTGCTCAGAATCATTAAGGAAGTCTTTAGATTGGTTTTATAATAGCTTAATCGAGCTTATCAATATATCACACCGTTGGATGATAAAAAACCCAAAAAACACCATCCCTCTCGAAGGGCTTTGTCAAGTCCTAATAGGGATAGATGGCATTATATTATCAGAATTTATAATGCCTAATGTATTGATTAGCTTGATAAATATTAAATTGGCAGGAGTTAAAATAATAATCCCGATTATGATGCTAATAATGGGCATCCTTGTATGGTGTGTAAGTGGTATATTCAAAACAATGGGTAATGAACTCAAGATACCAATAAAGTATAAATTTTTAACCCTATTGTCATCTATTCCATTGTTAATCTTTATAAATAAAATTATTAGTGAAAATTATGGCAAACAACAAGATAATATCAGTGATTAGCTATATAACTATAATGTTTATTACTATATTTGCTGGCTCTTATGCAATTTCTTCTTTAGTCCAAAAATTTGCTACCTGTGATGTTGAACATATAAATCTTTGCACCACTGAAAGTATCTGCACATCTAATAATCTTTATTGGTGGGATGAATCTTGCCATCTTAATAAAAAACCGAAGTCACCTATCTGTAGCAAAGAATATATACACCTCTGCACCACAAAAAATCTTTGCGAAGAGATTAAGCTCTACTGGTGGGATGAATCTTGTCATACAAATGAAAAACCAAAACCAGTCTGTAGTAAAGAATATATATATCTTTGCGATACAGAAAATCTTTGTGAAGATATCGGATTCTATTGGTGGGATAATTCTTGCCATTCAAATGAGAAACCAAAACCAGAACCGTCTGAATATCCAGATTATGACTCACTTGAAGACTTGAATAGTTTAATAATTATTAAAGATAAAATTAGTTGGTCGCCAGAAGGAAAAATAGAAAAAATAATTGCATATCAGAAACAACTTGAATCAGTGGGTCAATTTGCAAAAATTTACTTATATGCAGAAGTATCTATAAACGATAAACCGCTTACACAATACGAAAGTCTTTACGTTAAGCTTGACAACGAAGGTGGTCATCTTTTTAGACCACAAAGTTTGAAAATTCCAGCAGATACAATCACACGCCTACTATATGCTATCAACAATGTTCCTTATTTAGAAACTGTCCCTTATTCAGAAAACAAAACTCCTATCGCTACTAATTGGTTTCAACTCTTTAAAAACAATTCTATAATTACGTTAAATACTTTTATTTCCTCTTTAAAACCTGCTACAATCAATAAAATTATATTTTATTATAATTGTGCAGAAGACAGTAATTGTAGTATTAAAATAGATTAAAAAATTCTAAAATAAAAAAATAAAATCGCCCAGAATGACTGGGCTTTTTTATTTTCGTTAATTCTGATTTCTTGATTTTTAAGTAAATCTTAGATTAAAAATCAAAAACACCAATCGTCTAACCTTCTGTCTTTGGTAACCGACCATATTCTTTAAGAATACCTTTAATTTTATCTTCAGTTATACTCTCCCAACCTAATGACCATCCAATATCCTTTAGAAATTCTATTAAAAGTTCTGCTCGTTTATTTTTAATTTTATTAACATAATGTGTTCGTTGCCATTTTAGCCTTGCATCTACAGAGATATTATCTTGTCCCCACGGAGGGCGAAACATTCTTTTACCAATATCTAATAATTCTATTCCTAATAATTTCTCTAAAGAAAATTTTAATTCCACTAACCCCCAGTAACCTAATTGTTCGTAAAAGTTAGCGGATGCTTCTAAAAACAAATCGATTAACCTTATTATGTGAACAAAATAAGTTCTCTTAACTTTCTCGATTTTCTCTACTCCCTCTTTTTCAGTTTTTACCTTTTCCAGATTTCCTAAGTCCTCTTTGTGATAAATTAAACCAAATTGATTAAGCTCTGTATAATTAATATCTTGAGTTTCTTTATTAAAAAGAAAAGTCGCTATCCCTCCCTGAATAGGTCTTATTTTACTATATTGGAAATAGGGAAATTCCTCGTAGTATCCTTTTGCCTTGATTGTTTCACTAATTTGTTTAATCTCTTGAGGAGATTTGTAGGGTTCTGTAGGATACAAAGGAGCAATTGATATAGTAGCTTCACCGAAAGAAATCCCCGAGAGTTTATGGAGCTTGATATAATTGTTATACCGCTCCGAGGCAGTGGTATATAAAAGCTCTCTTAATTCTTCTGACTTCTTCCTTCTCTTCCATAACCATTCAATCTGTTCTGCTGGTGCCAATCTTTCTGGTTGCGTAATATCGCCTGTCCTAACGTATATTTTAGTTCTGTGGCGAATATAATGAGGGGTCATATTACTTTGGGGAACACGAATAATAATAAAAGTTCTATTTCTAACGGGGTCGCAAACTTGTATCTCTGGAAATACGGGAGGATAAATATTGCTTAATACTATACTGGTCACTCTCTCGCTAAGTCCTCTTTCGTATTTTAATCCTCTTGCTGGTAACTTAGGTTTACTATCTTTGTCTTCAACTCCAATAATTATCAAACCACTCATTGTGTTAGCAAAAGAAGAAATAGTTTTTTCCAAATCTTTGGGAAAGTCTTTTTTATAGTCTAAATTAATGCTTTCAGAAATTTGATGCTTGCAAAATTCAACTACGTCTTCATAAGTAATTTTTGTAATCTCTTTAGTGAATAACATATTTCAAGTTCAAATTACCAATTTTTTACCTAAAAAACAAGCTCATTTACACAAAAATTAACCAATGATAAAGTTGCTAATATTCAAAAAAAATCAATTTTAGAAAAACTGATTTTGTGGCCATAGAAATCGTCAATAGATTGTATAAATCACCTCACCATCCAGAATTAACTCTTCTAATTCCCAATTTTCTATTAAGCTCCATTCACCACCAAGATATCTAAGAGTAACAGTCCAATTGTTTCTTATCATAGCTCCAAAGGCATTTTGTGCGTCAACATAAGAAGAAGCCCTATAACGGTTCTTACCAAACTCGGTATCGGGTAAGGCCACGCTATTATATTCCAAGAAAGGAAATTTGGCTGTTAACGGAGATTTTAAGGAGGCTTTTATAAAATCTTTTGCTATAATATGAGCTTCGCTCTCGGTAGGATTACTTTGAAACGATGGAGAGCTTGGTTTAGGATTACTTGTAAAAGCATCCTTAAACATAAGGATTACCAGAATAATCAGGCAGATTGCAAGAATTGAATTGCTTTTCTTTGCAAGAATTGAATTACTTTTCTTTTTAGAAGGTTTTTCTAATACTACTTGTTCAGGACTTTCTAACAATGGTTTTTCTTGACTTCCTCTTTGGTTTTGTTTAACTTGTCCGAACTCTCGTTTTACCTGATAGATAGCGTCACGGAGCTTGTTTTGGTCATTTGCCTTGACTGGTATTTTGATTCTTTTCCCCGCAGTTGTTTCAATAGTTACTTGTCCAAGAAACCTTGATGCTTCCACAGACACAATATGATTGATTGCAATAGTCTTTTCACCACTCAAAAACAACTTATAAGCCACATAATCAGGATAAACACTTGTTCTGTAGCCTGTTTGAGATGTTTCAAATAAAGGTTTCATATTTTGATTCATCTTATTTTACCGACCTTTTGAGCTTTGCAATTTTTTACTGACGGAAACACAAAGCTCCGGCGGCAGGACTCGAACCAATAACAACATTAAGGATTGATTATTAATTTAAAATCTTCAGCTTCTACTTCCACCCTATCCCCTCTTTTGATTTCATTGGCCAACAAAGCTTTAGCAAAAACATTTCCAACTTTATTCTGAATGACCCTATTCATTTTCCTTGCTCCAAACTTAGGGTCATAACTTAACTCAACAATTCTTTTCTTAAGTTCATCAGTAACAACAAACTCAATATTCTTCTTTGCCAAATTTCTCTTTAACTTATTGAACAGTAATCCTGAAATATCTAAAAGATTTTCCTTGGTTAATGCTTTAAACAAAACCACTGCATCAAAACGATTAATAAATTCAGGTCTAAAGATTTTTTCTTTAAATAAATAACCGAGCAAATCCTCTCTAATATCTTCCATTTTCTTCTTTTCTTTCAAAGCGTCTAAGATTATTAAAAATCCTGCATTAGAAGTGGCAATAATAATTGTGTTTTTAAAACTAACCTTTTTTCCCACTCCATCAGTAACATGACCCTCGTCTAATACTTGTAAAAACAAATTTAAAATATTTGGATGAGCTTTTTCTATTTCATCCAATAAAATCAAAGAAAATGGATCTTCTATGACCTTGGTAGTCAGTAATCCCTCTTCTCCCCGAGAACCAATCAAGCGAGGAATATCTGATACTTCTTGAAATTCTGACATATCAAGACGAATCATCTTCTTTTCTGAACCAAAATAAATTTCAGTTAAAGATTTAGCAGTTTCAGTTTTACCCACTCCTGTGGGACCTAAAAACAGAAAAGCTCCCATTGGTCCTTTTCTAATGGAAATCTCTGTCCTGGCTCTTCTTAAGGCCTCTGCTACTTCTTTGACTGCTATTTCTTGGTTAATAATTCTTTTGTGCATCAAGGCTTCTAAATTAAGCAGCTTTTCTCTTTCTTTTGTCTCTATCTCACCCACAGGAATCTCGGTTCGTTCAGACACAATGCTAGCAACATGCTTTGGTAAAATAATCTTTTCTTTGAGCTGAGAAGCATAAGAAACCACATCATCCAATAAATCAATTGCTTTTTCTGGAAAAGGAGCATCAGCCAAATACTTATCAGAAAATTTAATAATATCACGCAATGCTGGATAAGAAATAAATTGCTTATACTTTATTTCTTTTTGCGGAACCAAATTCTCTAAAACAATCAAGCTTTCCTGTTTTGTTATTTCTTTCACTTCAACTTTTTCAAAAAAAGACAGGATTGAAGGATTTTGTTCAATATATTTATGAAGGCCTTTAAAGCTGGTAACAGCTATGATTTGAAATTGAGGCAAGCTTAAATAAGGGCCTAAAATACTGGATATGTCTAAAGCTCCTGGCCGTTCTATTCCACCAACAAAATTATGAAAATCATTAATCACTAAAACCACATTACCAGCTGAAACAGCTTCATCAAGCATTAAATTCAAAGTTTCTCCAGCCTGCTGGGAATCCTGGGCATGGGTCAGCAAAGATGCTAAATCAAGCTCTATTAATCTCTTGTAATTTATTCTTTCTAATGTTTCTCCAAAAACACTTTTTTTAGTAAAATCCTCAATAATGCTTTTTCTTCCACTCCCCCCCTCTCCAACTAATAAAACATTGTTTTGCTTTTCTTTTGCTAAAATTCTTTCCATTGCCTTAATCTCCTGAACATGGCCCACCATTTCAGCAAATCCTCCTATCCGAGCTATGGCTGACAGGTCAATAGAGAATTTATCCAAATTAACAGTATAGCCAACTGCCCATTCTTTTGCTAAAGAACCCTGTCTGAGCAGATTTTTCCATTCCCAGAATCTTTTTCTTTCAACCATGTCTTTTTCTATTCTTTCCAGCCAATCAACCAAGTCATCAATGTTTTCTGATTTTAAATTAGCATTAATCAAAATTTCTTGAAAAACCAAATTATTCTTTGCCAAAGAAGATACTATATCACCAAGTTCTATTCTTTGATGATTTTTGCTTTTAGCGATTTCCAAGGCGTTTAAAATTGATGCTTTAAAATCCTCACCATAAATCTGTTTAAACTTGCCTTTTTCTATTGTTTCTATTGTTTTAAGCAATATTTTCTTAATTTTCTTCACATCAAAAAGAGCTCTAGAAAAAACAAAATTTAAATTATCATTATCTTTTAGTAAATAATAAAATAAGATAGAAGAATTTATTTTTGAAAGTTTTTTTGAACGGGCAAATTTAATTGAATGAAAAATTGCTTGAGCTGTTTCAAAGCCTAAAAATTCTGCTAAATTATATTTTTCAGGTTCCAGCAAAGCTTGAGCAATAGTGGCTTTGAACTTAGGAGTTCTTAATGAATTTAAGAAAGAACTTTTAATATTTGAAATTATGCTTAAAGTTAAAGAGAGTATTGAAAGACCAAGAAATCTTCTAGTTAGGACCCAAGAAAAAGCTTGGGAAAAAAATGAATAAACAAAAAAGGAGAAAGAAGCAACAAATAAAAATAAAAATAACTTTCCACAAACACTTCTAAACCTAAAAAATATGTTTCTTTCTAAGACTACTGCTCTGTAGATCTCACTCTTTTTTAAATTAAATTGAAAGTCTAATGCCATGATAAATTCCTAATATTAAAAGTATTGGCAAAATTAACCATATTACAAGAATAAGAAAACCAGCCAATAAAATAAACACTTCACAAAAAATACCAACCACAATTAAGATGCTTCTGGGAATAAGTCCCAGGACTCTGGAAATCAAGTTTGAAAAAGCAACTTCAAAATATTTTCCAAAATCAAAACCTTTTGGATAAAACCACCTGTAATTTCTCCAGGGAGAAAGAAGTGTTTTAAAAAGCAAACCCACAGAAAAATAATTCAATCCAAATCTAAGATAATTAATCCAGCCTTTCAGAATATTTTTAGGCATTTCAAAAAAATGCCACCAAATGTATTTTAACAACATGTTTTGTCTTATAATGTTAATCATTTTTTAATTAACTTTATGCCTAATTCAGAAATTTTAGCGCCACCGAAAATAAGAATACCTGTTAATATTGCCCAAACGCTTAAGTTTAAAAATTGAGTTATTGAATCAAGCGGCAAAATTCCTTTTAACTGTTCACCTACCATCTGCTGAATCTGATTTAAATCAGTAGGCAGCCCTGTTTCCTGGGTCTGACTTACTTGTGTTTCAGGAGGCTTAAAAAACTCAGGAGCAGGCTGTTTGCCAGTAAAAATATTATATGAAGAATAAAGGGTAAATCCTATTATTAAAACACCGGCTAAAAACACCGACCATCCAACTAATTTAGCTATATCCATAAAATCATTAATTATTATTAATTATTATTTTATCTTACTGTTATTTTTTAATCTCTGCAAAGCGATATTTTTTGAACTGATCTTTGAAAAATTTAAAAGAAGAATAGTTTTCTTTTTTCAATATTTCTTCAATATCTTTTTTCTGCTGTGGGTCAAATTCAAGATAAAGCACACCTTTTTGTTTTAAAAAACTTTTAGCTTGTTCTAAAAACTTTCTAATATGTTTTAATCCCTTTTTTCCAGAAAAAAGAGCTTGTTGAGGCTCATGCTCTAATGCTGACTCCCCTACCTCATTCATTCTGTTTTTAGCTACATAAGGAGGATTGGCAAAAATATAATCATATTTTTTATTCTTTAATCCCTCAAATAAATCTGACCGATAAACTCCATACCTTTTAGAAGAAACCTTGTTTAATTTCAAATTCACTTTAATCTGCTCAATTGCTTTTTTATCAATCTCAGAAAAATCTACACTGCTTGTTTTAATATTCTTTAAAACAGCAATGCCAATACATCCAGAGCCAGCAAATATGTCTAAAGCTTTTAAGCCTCTTGTTTGTTTAATTTCTTTGATTGTTTTTTTAACCCAGAACTCTGTTTCAATTCTTGGAATGAAAACTCTTTTTGATAAATCAATCTCACAATTTAAGAATTTCACCTTTCCTTTAGTATATTCCTCAGGAATTTCAACCTTGAAATTATCATGCTTTAATTCCCACAAAATATCTTCTGGAATTGGTGGTGGCTGTCTTTTAGGACTTATTCCAGGATAGCGCCAGGCAGTAATTATCTTTGTTATTCTCTTTTGTTTCTGATACATTAACCAGATTTCAGTAGGATGTTTTTTTGTTCCAGTTTTCTGCATTATTGCTACAGTTCTTGGAGCAATTCCAAGTTCTTTTCTATCTGGTTTACGCAGCACTCTTTTTAACCGATTCTCAGACAAGCGGTAATGCCTCATTTTGTTTTTAACATGCTTTGTCCAGTAAAACTTTTCAGTTTTGAAAGTATACCTCATATCTAAATCTGTTTCTCAATAAGTTCATCTAAGTTTTTCCTGTCAGTTTTGTAAGGAATTTCATCAGCGAAACCTACTGGAATTATGGCAATCGGCTTTTTGTTTTCTGATAAATCTAAAGCTTTTTTCAATTCTGATTCATCGAAAGCTCCGATCCAACAAGAATCAAGGTTCATAAAAACAACAACTAATTGTAGATAGGAGGCAAAAATTGTTGCATCTTGAATTGAATAAAACTCTGTGCCCCTTTGTCCATATTTAGCAGCTGATTGATCTGGTTCTGCGCATATCACGAATAAAACAGGAGCCTGAGCAATAGAGTTTTGACCCATGGCTATTTTTGTAATTTTTTCTTTCATTTCTTTGTCCTTAACAACAACAACGCTCCTAGCCTGTAGATTTCCAGCAGAAGGAGATAAATTAGCAAGCTCTAGAATCTTTCTAATAGTTTCATCTGAAACCTCTTCTTGTTTAAATCTTCTTACAGAACGTCTTTTTTTAATAACTTCTTCAAAATTCATGATTGTAATAAGACCTCTGCCTCTTTAATTAATTTCTCTAGCTCTTTTGATGAAAGCTTTAATTTTCTGACAAGCTGATTTAAAGAAACGTCTAAAAGATCCAAAACAAGCATCATTTTCTTCTGGGCAAAAATATTCTTAAAGTGGGGCTTAAATGATGGAAGAATAGTGACAGGATAAAGGTTATGTTTTTCTATCATATACTCAAGCCCTTTGCCTCTTGGATACTTCCAGCCCAAAAGATCAACGCCATAACACTCACAATAACTGATTGCCTCAGTAGTAAACTTAGTATTTGTTACTATTATTGTTTTTGAGTTCTTAAATTTAGGATTATTTGAAATATCTAAAAACCTTGCATGATTATATAGTGCTACTTTTAAATCAACTCTTGCTCCAGCAAAAGTATGGTACTTACATTCACCCAAGTATGTGGATTCATTATTCTCAGCTAAAAAATCTATCTCATATGATGATATGCATTTACCAGCTATCATTTGGTTGGTTTTTACTTTAAAGCCATTTCTTGAAAAAATCTCAGCAATGTATTTTTCAAAATCAAAACCACTAGGACCAAGCTTTCTCATTGCCTGCTTTAAGGAGAACTTCATTGATACAGCTGGAGATTCTTTCAAAAACCTCTTAACAACCTTATATATCTCAGAGGTTTTCATTTCAGGATAAATCCTTTTTTCAATATCCTGAGCAATTTTTCTTGCTAATTTATCTGAAGCCCCCGCTCTTTTTGAAGAACGGTATACTTTATCAAAAGAAAAGAATTCTTTCTCCCCTTTTGCATTAACTACGTAAACTTTCTTCATTGATAAATTTGTCTTTAATTTTTTTAAAAATACAAACAAAAAACATTGAAAGTGATGCTCCAAAAATTACATCTCTAGGAAAATGAAACCCAGTGTAAATCACTGTAAATCCAACTAAACATGCTAAAACCAGGAAAAAATAACTTAGCTTGTCTTTTTTTTCAATAAAGAAAGCTAGGGCCAGGCCAAAAGCAAGCATTGTGGTAGTAGAAGGAAAGGAATACTGACTCATGTGCCAGGGACCAATAATCCTGGTATCAGCAAAAATCATGTATGGTCTTGGCATTTTAAAAATCAGCTTAACTAAATTGCCAGCAATATAGCAAAAAGCTCCAGAAAACAAAGAAAAAAATCCTATTTTATCTTTCTTTAATACAAGCATTAAAAAAGGAATAATGCCCATTAAAAGAAATAAAGGAATAAAAATGTATAAAACAATAAAATCCAAAATCCCATTAGCCAGCTTTTGATTAATAAACAAAAACAAACTTTCGTTTCCAATCAGAATAACAATCATCAAAAAGATAATTAGTCCAACAAACAACCCAATAAAGATTTTATTTATACCATTATTCATTTTACTTTTATTACCCCTTCCTTTCTAAGTAAAGCTAGTTTTTTATCAGCTCCACCAGCAAACCCCCCAATTTGACCACCTGATTTAATCACGCGATGGCACGGTACTTTAGGATTTCTATTTTTATTTAAAACATTACCAACTGCCCGCCATGCTTTTGGATAACCACTAGCTTCAGCCACCTGCTTATAACTCATTATTTTACCTTTTGGAATTTTACTAACAACATTATAAACTCTTTTTTTAAATTCAGTCATTAACCTTTGTATTTCTCTAAAGCTATTTTTAAAATATTCATAGCTTGTTTTAATTTTGGAGCAGATAAAACAAAAGCAATTCTTGCCTCATCTCTGCCCAATCCTTTGCTAGCGTAAAAACCAGCGGCAGGAGCCAGCATCACAGTTTTATTATTATGAGAAAATTTTGTCAAAAGCCAGCGAGTAAAATCTTCTGAATCTTTAATGGGCAGTTTGACTACGATGTAAAAAGCTCCTTTTGACTTTAAGCACTGAACTCCTGGAATTTGTTTAATTCCCTGAAACACTGCATCTCTTCTTTTTTTATACTCTTTAACAATCTTATTAGTATAAGTTTTTGAATTTACTAAAAGCGGTATTGCTGCTATTTGTTCAATCATTGGCAAGGATAATCTAGCTTGAGCAAACTTTGTCACTCCCATAATAATATCTTTGTTTTTTGAAGCGAGACATCCAATTCTCAAACCACATGCGCTAAAACGTTTAGAAACACTATCAAGCATAATTGCTCTTTGTCGAGCTCTTGGAAAATCCATGATTGAATAGTGTTTTTCATTGTTATAAACAAACTCACGATAAACTTCATCAGCTAGAATGAAAAGATTATGCTTTTCAGCCAACTCAACAATCATTTCCAGTTCTTTTTTAGTGTAAACAGTACCAGTAGGATTATTGGGATTACAAATGAAGATGGCTTTTGTTTTTTTATTGATTTTGCTTTCAATTGTTTTTTTATCTGGCAAATGGAATCCTGTTCTTATAAGTGTTCTAACAGGCGCTAATTTTATTCCTGCTATTGCAGCGTAACCATTGTAGTTTGTATAAAAAGGTTCAAATATAATAATTTCGTCGTTTGGATCACAAATTACAGCAAATGCAAAAAAGATTGCTTCGCTTCCACCAATTGTTGCAATAATCTCAGAAACATCAAAATTAATACCATGACCTTTGTAATACTTCTGCCACGCAGATTGCAGTTCAGGTATGCCATTTGAAGGAGTATATTTTATTGTCTTCTCTTTAAAATTCGTTATCTTTTCTAAAATCTTAGAAGGCGTTGCTAAATCAGGCTGACCAATATGAAGTTCAAAAACATCTAGTCCTTTGTTTTTTGCTTTCTGAAGCAATGGCCCAAATCTCCTAATTGGCGATAAAGGCGCATTTTCTGCTCTTGATGAAGCTTTTAATTTTATTTCCATAATTCTTGTTTTGACTTATTAAACCTGGAATGATTCGCCATGACCAGGATAAACCATCATACCAGGTTTTAATAATTCTGATATTCTCTTAAGCGATTTTAAAAGTTCTTCGTGTGAACCGCCCGACAGATCAGTTCTTCCATAACCATCTTTAAAAAGAGTATCTCCAGTAAAAATTATTCCATCAGTCACCAAACAAATACCGCCGGGACTATGACCCGGCGTATGCATCACTTCTAAATCAACGCTGCCTATTCTTACCCTGTCTTTTTCTTTTAAAAATCTATCAACTTGAAAATTAACAAATTTCTTTTCAGCTTCGTGAATCAAAACCTTAGCCCCTGTTTTTTTCCTCAACTCATCACTAGCTGAAACATGGTCAAAGTGGGCATGAGTATTAATAATATATACTGCTTTAGATTCTGTATTTTTGATCTGTTTCAAGATTTTTTCTGATTCATCTCCTGGATCAATAATTGCCAATTCTTGTTCTGAAAGCAGTAAATAACAATTAGTTATCAATGGACCCACCACCACTCTTTCAACTTTCATAATTTGTGCTTGTCTGCTTTTTTTTGCTGAAAATGAAAATATATAGAATATTCAAAATAGCCAGAGTGTTTAGTACGAATAAAGCTACAAACCATTTCTTGTGATTGTTTTTGGCTGCTTTCCATAAAGATATTGCTTTCCATGGCAAAATCCATAAAATAATCAGAAACATAATCCATGGCTGCTCAAACAAAAGTTGAGTTATTTCATCCATATTAATGTATCTCGTAGGTTATTATTACAGTGCTCTGAATTAAGTTCTCTCCAGTTTCAATCTCAGGAGCTGATCCACCAAGACCATAAGCCTCTTTGGCATCATAAAAGATTGGAGAAACTGCACTTTCATTGAAATTAGTAATTCTTCCCAGTACCACTCCTAATTGTTGTGCTAGTTCTTTAGCTTTTAATTTTGCTTTATTAATTGCAATTTCTCTAGCTTGTTTTTTTAATTCATCCTCATCATCAAATGTAAACTCTAAACTACCCACTTTATTCGCACCAGCATTAGTAGCCCCCTCAATCAAGCTCCCTATTTTTGACATATCCCTTATTTTAACCTGTAAAGATTGAGTTACTTCATAGCCAACTAAAACTCTTTTTCCTTCAGGATAAGGAGGGATCTCAGTTTTATGCCATTCATAACGAGGATTTATTCTAAAAGTGGTTGTTTTCAAATCTTTATCTTCAATTCCAGAATTTTTGAAAAACTCAATAATCTCGTTCATGCTTTCACTATTCTTAGCCAAGGCATCAGCAGCAGTTTTCTCTTCAGAAACTACTGAAAAGCTGGTTAAAGCTAAGTCAGGTCTAGCATAAACCTCACCTATTGCTGAAACACTAATTTTGCTTTGAACATCCTGTCCAATATATTTTCCTTTTTTGAATTCATTTATGGTAAGCATTCCCACAAATAAAATTAAAACTATTAAAAAAATTTTGAATAGGTTTTTCTTGTCCTTTATTTCAGGATGTTTTATATGACCTGTGTGCATATTCTTAATAATTATTTACTTAAAAAAAACGACTTTTTTATTTATGGATTCATTATACCATTTCTTTAAGTTTTGCTTCTAATTTCTTTCATTTAAACATTGAAAAGCGTTAAGTGTGTTTTTGTTTTATTCGGATAATTATCAATTTGACCAAGCATCTGTCTGTTAGAAAGTTCCCATAGTTTTTTTGCAGCTAAAAAAGTATCAATAAAAAATTTGTGATTTTGCACTTTCTTAAATTCGCACTCCCCTTTTGGATCCTCCCAAATATGTCTGCAATATCTTTTACCGCCCCTGATACTAATTTCACCTAATTTATCTCTTTTTTCTGCACTACAAAACTTACATTTCTGATATTGGTCAATTCTTAAAATCCAATGAGTCCTGGCTTTTTTCCGGTTCTTTTCGTTATAAGCATTGAAGTAGGCTGCGGTCTGAATAAAGTGATCATCCCAAATATCTTTGCTGGTTTTTAAATCCAGAACTCCCAACTTGCCATTAACTTCTGCCAAAACATCAAGTGTCCCAGCGTAAACATTTTGATTGCTGAAAACTCTCTTTTCTGTTCCAACAACTTTAACTTTATTGTTGTTCAGCCAGTCAAAAAAAGCTTCTATTGAAGGACGAATCTCTTTTTGAATCCTAGGCTTTTTATCTAAGAGTATTTTCTCTATTACTTCATGAATTAATGTTCCCCAGCCAGTGATCTTTTCTCTCCTCTTCTGCATAATAAAAAAACTTGGCTGATTAGCCAACCACCTCTCAAGCCCGGGCTTTGCAATAATACTGCAGATAGAAGTTACTCTTGGATACCATAATCCATTAATTTCATAACCATTTTTTTTCTTAAAAAGCTTAGGACTCATATTAAGATTTTATCAAAAAACAGCCAAATTGACTAATCTGGCGATTTTAAAAAATAATAACTTTTCTATTCACCTGCCAATTGACCACAAGCAGCTTTAATATCTTGGCCAAAACTATATCTTTGAGTAACATTAACTCCTTTTGCCTCTAGAATCTCTTTAAATCTTTTAATTCTTTTCAAAGAAGATGCTTTAAAGTCTCCTGTTGGATTATAGGCAATCAAATTAAGAAAATAAAGTGGTTTTTTCATGATTTTAACCAATTGTTCAGCATGCTCATCCTTGTCATTAACATCTTTTATCATTACATATTCAAACATCACTCTGCGCCGAGTTTTGGATATGTAATCATTGACTGCTTTTAGAACTTTAGAAAGTGGATAGCTTTTACCAACTGGCATGATTTTTGAACGTAATTTATCATCAGCCGCATGCAGGGAAATAGCCAGATTTATTTCAAGATTTTCATCGCTTAATTTTTTAATTCCTTCAGTAATTCCAGCTGTAGAAATTGAAAAATGCCTTGCTCCTAAATTAAAGCCCTGCTTGTCGTTTAAAATTTTAATTGACTCAATAACATTTTTGTAATTTAAAAACGGCTCACCCATTCCCATAAAAACAACGTTCGTCACTTTTTGTTTTTTCTTTTTCAAATACCTGGCAAAAAACAAAACCTGATTTACAATTTCAAAATCTTTTAAATCTCTTTTAAATCCCATTTTTCCTGTAGCGCAAAAAACACAATCTAAAGGACAGCCCACTTGAGAAGAAACACAAATGGTATTTCTTTTGTCCTTGTGTTGCATTAAAACAGATTCTATTTTCAAGCCATCTTCTAAAAAAATAATGGACTTAACAGTTCTTTTATCTTTGGAAACAAAAGTCTTTGCTTTAATCTCTAAAGAACATTTTTCATTTAATTTTTCTCTTAATGATAGTGAAAATGACGTGGCCTTCCCCCAATCATCTATTAAATTTAAAAAAACAAGTTTTTTTGCTTGTTTTAAACGATAATCTGGCTGATTCTTTAAATTTTTTTTAACACAAGAAAAATCAATCATTTAACTATTTCAAAAATTTTAGTTCTTTGTTTAAATCCTTTTATTAATCTTATCTTTGATTTAGGAACTTTGAAGTGTGAAGCTAAAACCAAAATCAATCTCTTATTCGCCTCTCCCCTTTCTGGCTTTTCTCTGATTTTTACTTCAAAACTATTCTCTGACTTTTCTATAACTTCTTCTTTTTTAGAACCAGGAAAAACTTTAACCCTAATCAACATCAGAATTAATTGACTTGAATTTTCTTTATACTATCAAACCAGTAGCCGAACTTACAATCTGGATTGTGAGCAGGAGCTTCGTCTTCTCTTAAAAGAAGTACAGCTTTTTGAAAAAGCTCGGGGATGCGCGATGAATCAGTGATAATTTCTTTTAATTCTTTTTTAAAAGGCAAGCGATCATTAAAACCATTTTCTCTATCAACAACGTAAAAAGCTAAATAGCCTTTACCATTTGTAGAAAAACCATTCTTCTCTATAAGATAAGTGTAGGCATCCATCTGAAGCTGAATGCGGTCATATATTTTTGCCTCCCTGCTTCCAGTAGACTTATAATCTAAAGGAGCCAGCTTTCCGCCTTCAAATTCTAAAATATCATCTACTGCTCCAAAAAAAGTGGCATTTAATTGAGCATCATAATAGCGTATGCCACGGAAATTATTCCTCCATTCATCAAGCAGTCGCTGGTCTGAAAAAAGCTTAGCTGGAATTCCCTGAGAAGCAATTAAAGGATGAAGCTCACCTTTTGCTCTATAAACATCAAATTCCTGTTTTAAAAGATAATCCACTGCGCTATTTAAAGCATAGGGATAAGGAGGGGGTCTTCTGATTCCTTTTTTCTTTTCCAGCCAAAAACAAAGCGGGCATTCCAAAAACAAATTTAATGAGCTTGGTGAAAGTTTTATTGGCTTGTCCATAAGATTTTAATTAATATTTTATTTCAAAATTATTGAACTCGCCTTTATATTCCTGCCATTTAATATCCAAGTTTAAAACACGGGCAAAAAATGGTCCTTTCTTGGCCCAATCAATTATTTTCTGGACATCTTCTTTTGTTCCTTCTAAAACAGCTTCTACTTTACCGTCATTTAAATTTCTAACCCAACCTGATATACCCAGTTTCTGAGCTTGCTTGGCAGTCTTTTGCCTAAAAGACACTCCCTGAACACGACCCAAAATAAGAATGTGAGCCCTGACCTTTTCTTGCATGTTAAAAACTACGCAAGTTTTTCATTATCACATAGATAACAGCTCCAACAAACAACACAGCAATAAAACCCATTAAAAGATAAAAAGCTATTGAATCAATAACATTAACAATGATTTCCAGCATGATTTTTTAATTATAATAATTTAATCTGCCTAAAAGCCTTAACAATTTCTAATGATTTTTTCTTTCCTTTTTTAGTTAAAGAAAAAAATGCCTTAGGACCTCCTTTAACTAATCCTTTTTTTCGCAAATCTCTTAATGGTCTATCTAATTTCCTACTATCTGGCCATTGGGAATATTTTAAGAAAGAAAAGCTTCTCGGAAACAAGGAAAAACACTCATTAACTAAATCTTCAAAACTACACTCTCTTCCCTTATTGGTTATTGAGTGTATTGCGAAAATAATCAAATCATTAAATGATATTTTAGAATAAAGTTCTTCGGCAAAAAAAACTTTCTTTTTCATTTTATTAAGAAATTCATCTATTTTAATAATTACATCTTAAGTATAATTTGTAAATGATGAAATTATTGTGGGCGAAATAGGACTTGAACCTATGACCCCTGCAATGTGAATGCAGTGCTCTAGCCACTGAGCTACTCGCCCCCTATTTCAATCCTATCAACTCTAAATTAAAAGTAAAATTAACCTGACAAAGATTACATTTCTGATAATCCTATTTCTAAAATAAATCTTACTTTTTTTAAAAAAAAGACGCTTTTATAAGCGTCGTTGTTTGAACTAAAATTGATTCTCTAATCAAATTGCTGGACTGAGGAAGTAATACTCCTCTCAGAGTTTGGCTTCGAGCATTATAGAGATTGCCCAGATCTCGGGGCTCCCTATAAATAATTCTTGTCTCCTCCTGCGCCTCAAGAATAACTCTCTCTACTATTTTGCCTTTGGGTTTGACTCCTAAGACAATGATTATAACGCTGAAAGTGGAAAGTGGATAATTGAAACCATCTCCTTGTTGGATATCAACGCCCCCTAGCCCTCTTTGACGAACATATCTTGAAGCTTTTCTTATTACTTTAGGGTCATTATCAATAGCCACTACCGTAGCTCCAGTCTGTCGAGCAATCAGCTCAGCAGTATAAGGGAAAGAACCACACCCAATGACCAAAACTCTGTCCTTTGACGTGATTTGAGAGGCAATAATCTCTCTCTTCACTACAGCTTTTGCTTTAGAGAAATATAGATATAGAACTCTAAGAAAGGATATTTTTATAGCAAGATCCTCCCAAAGCTTAACTAGTTTGTAAAAGAGCAATACTTGCACCTTATTGACTTTTAACACAAATCAGTAAAAAATCAAAGTTTGTTTTTTTCTAAAAAAACTCTAAAATTATATTAATGCGAGTCTTTGAATTCCATTTTAATCCAAAACTAAAAGAAGACCTGGTCTTTGATAGTTTTTGTTATGAACCAGAAAAAACTCATGAAAAAAAACTAGGGAATTTATATATAGTAGGATTTTTAAAAAACGTATTACCTCAAAACAAACGTTTACTTAAAAGACTGGCAGAAGTTATCAAGGACAAATACTACAGCTCAAAAACCAATAGCGCTGAAAGAGCTTTAAGAGGAAGCTTAAAGGAAGCTAATAAGTTCTTAGAAAAAATATCAAAATCAGGAGATGTGAGTTGGCTTGGCAACTTGGATTTTTTAATTCTTGCAATCAAAGACTCTAAATTGAATCTTGCCAAAGTTGGAGATATAAAACCATTCTTAATCAGAACAAAACAGATAACAGATATTGAAGAAAAAGTTCATCTTGAAGGAATAGAGCCATATCCTTTAAAGGTTTTTGCTAATATTGTTTCTGGTAAATTAGCTGAGAAAGATTTGATTGTCATCTTAACTGAAGAACTTCTTCAATTTTTTAAAGAAAAAAACATATTAAACAAAATTGCCAAACTAGAATCGTTTGAGAATAAAGAATTAAAAGAAATTTTAAATGGCAGAAAAAAAGATTTAAACAATGTAGCTGGTATTTTTTTAGCAGTCAACTTTATTAAACAAATTTCTCCTGGAAGAAAACAGACAATATCTGAAAAAGACTTAAAAGAATTTTCTTTGAAAAAGATATTTGCTCCTGTTTTGAAGATTTTTGAAAAACTACCAAAAAAACCTTTTGAGATAAAAATTAAAAGTAAAAAAAAGAGGAGAAGGAAAAAGGGTTTTCAAATCCCTCAAATCAAAATCAAAATCCCTGAAATCAAGATTAAGCTTCCAAAAAAAAGAAGAAGAAAACTGTTGATTAATAGAAATATAATACTTATTTTAGGACTAACTCTTCTTCTAACTTTTGGTTTTCTTTTTTCAGAATTTGAGAAGAATAAAAAGATAAAAATTTACAGCAAAGAATTAGAACAAATCCAAGAAAAACTAGAACTTTCAGAAAGTTTCCTGATTTTAGAGAATATAAGTCCAGAAGCATTTGAAAAAGCAAATATTCTTTTGGAAGAATCCTGGAATAAAATCCTGCCTTTAACAAAAAATTCGTCTTTTTTGCCAAAAGATTTTACTGATCAAATTTTTGATTTAAAAAAGGAGATTTTAAATAGGCTTTCGCAACTAAATAAATTAGAAGAAATTGAAAATCCTGAGCTTATTTTTGAGTTTAATAGAAGAGAATTTGTTCCCAATAAGCTGCTGGTGGATAATAGCAATATTTATTTCTTTAGCCCTTATTCTGAAAACATATTTCTTTTAAAGGAGAATAAGGAAAGAAAAATTATTGAAAGTAAAGAAGCTATAAACTCTGCTGTAAAAATTAGTAATGCAGTTTTGTTTTTTTCAAAGCCAGACAAACTGATGATTCTAAAAAACAATAATATGTTTCAATCACAACTTCAGACACCTTATCCAGATTTCAGCGGTAATCATGTTGCTTCTTTTTACAACAACCTCTACTTCCTTGATGAAAAAACAGGACAGATTATCAAATATGGTTTTTTACAAGATTTCAAATGGGACACACCTCAATCATGGTTGAATCAAAAAGAAGAAAAAATAATAGGCGCCCAATCAATGTCTATTAGTTCTTCGATTTGGGTTTTAAAAGATAACTCAATTTATCAATATTACAAAGGCGAATTTCAAAAAGAGATTCAACCCAAGATTTTTCCCGAGCAAAAAGATTTTATGAAAATTTATACTTCAGCCAATCTCCCCTATTTATATATCTTAGAACCCATGCAAAAAAGAATTGTTATTCTCAATCAAGAAGGTCAAATAATGAAACAATTCAAAAGTGAAAAATTTGATAATCTTTTGGATTTGACAGTTTCTGAAAACGGAGAAACTATTTATCTATTAAATGGATTAAAAGTTTATAAGATTGAATTTTAGTTTTCTTAAAATCTGGATAATAGAAGAAAATAAGAATGAGAGTTCTCTTTTTTATCTACTCCCACTCCTTGACAAACAATAGAGAAATGTGTTATAATTGAGACCAGTACACCACAAAAACAAGGAGAAATCTCTTTAATGGGATATATAGAAATAAACTCAAAGATCTGGACTATTGTGTTACACAAAAGTCCAGATGCTGATGCAATTACAGGGGCTTGGTTGTTGGAAAGATTCGGGGAAAAGAAATTTCCTGGAATCTCAAACGCCAAACATCTGTTCTGGAGCGGAGGAGAAGAATTTCGAAGCGGCGGGAACTTTATTAGCGTAGACATCGGTGGAGGTCCGTACGATCACCATCATTCAACAAGTAAAGTTTCTGAGGAATGCGCAGCTACCTTAGTTGCAAAAGATCTAGGACTCAATGAGGAGCCAGCTTTAACAGAAATCCTTAAATACATCAAGGAACACGACTTGCGAGGTATCAGAACCCCGTTGGACTTCGCCGACTGCGTTCGGTGCTTAAACCAAGCGCATAGAGAAGATCCAGAAAGGATATTAGAAATGGGTTTTGAAATCCTTGATGCATTGTACACCTACTTCGCTGATGGGGAGACAGTCATTCAGGAGGACAGAAATAGATTAGCCACAATCATTGAAAACTGGCTCAAAGGAAAAGATCAACGAGTAAGCCAACAAATTCAGAAGTTCGGGAAAGGACTTCGGAACGGCAACAAAAGGTCTCTTGATCTGACGACAATCTTCTGTGCCCTAGAAATACATTCTCCAAAGGCGCTATCTGTAATCGAAGAACTGCTTGAAGTCAAATATCTGACTCAGATAGAATTCTTCCGAAGTGCAGATGAGGAACTGAAGAAAGCTAAGATAACATCAATCTTCAGAGGTTCCAAGGAGCTCCGAGTTGTCACGATCCAATCTGACAACCCGAGTTTTGCCGCTCTCGCAAGAAACAGAGAGCACGGCAGAAATGCAGCCATCGTCATCCAGAAAAACGAGGGAGGAAGAACACTAATTTTCACGAACAATAGGTTCTTCCTTAAGGAAGATATAAAGCAGATTGCCGCTGCAATCAGATTCGAAGAGCAAGTTATCATGAATCGTGGGAAGAAGGAAGAGTTGATTATCGATTTCAACATCCTTTCTCAACCAGGACACCTCCTATTAGTGCCAAACTGGTACTTTCAGAAAGAGGAAAACCGGGGAGGCGGAAAGCTGCTGAACGGGAGCTTTACATCTCCAGATATTCCCGCCACGAGAATCTCTCTGGAGAGAATTCGGGAGATTGTAGAAAAGGTTCTTGCACTTGGAAGAAATTTCAAGTGGGAAATCTGGTGCCACAAAGAGTACAAAATCCCACAATCGCATCACAAAACTAGTACAAGGCGCCGAGTGCGTCATCAAAAGGCCAAGGGTAAAAAGCACAAGTAAACTATCCGAAGCCTCTTTTTTTTACTTTAAGAGTGTTTTTGATTACTTTATGATAAAGAAAAACCCAACGGCAAGGAGAACTCGCTGTTGGGGTAATCAAGATATGATGCTAAATACTAACTTTACTTTAATTCTACTTTAGCACCAGCTGCTTCAAACTTCTTCTTAATCTCTTCTGCTTCTTCTTTTTTAACATTCTCTTTAATCATCTGCTCACCTGAAGCCACAGCATCAACCAGATCTTTTGAGTCTTTAAGTCCTTTTTGAGTAACATCTCTTACAGCCTTAATGGTTTCAATCTTTTTTTCTCCGATTCCAATCAAAACAACATTAAAACTTGACTTTTCATCAGCAGGAGCAGCATCTCCACCAGCAGCAACAGCTGGAGCAACCATCATTTGCGGAGCAGCAGAAACACCAAACTTCTTCTCAAGAATCTTTACGAGCTCTGCCAAGTCTAGCACACTCATCTTTTCAATCTCTTCTACTAATTTTTTGAACTTTGTCGGAACCTTAACTGGTTCGTCTTCTTTTACTTCTTCTTTCTTTTCTTCTGCTTTCTCAACTTCTTCTTTTTTCTCTTCTTGAACTTCTTCCTTTTTTTCTTCTTGTTTCTTTTCTTCAGTCATATTGATTTAATTATTTATTATCAATTATTATTTTTTAATTGCACTTAACGCACAAACTAGACCTTTTAAATTACCTTCTAAAACTCTAACAAAATTAGATACTGGAGCTGATATACTTCCAGTCAATCTTGCTAAAAGCTCTTGCTTTGAAGGAAGCTGGGCAAAAGATATGAAATCTTCAGCCGATTTAAACTTATTTTCAAAAAATCCTCCTAAAATCTTTAAATTCACGTTTTCTTGACCAAATTGATAAATAACTTTAGCAGGAGCAATTTCATCCTTATAACCAAAAACCATGCCGATTTCTCCTTTTAATTCATCAACTTCTGTTTTTAATCCAGAATCTTTTAAGGCTAATCTGATTAGTGTTTTCTTGGCTACTTTTAATTGGCCGTCAACCCTTTTCAACCTCTTTCTCAAATCAGACATACCCTCTACTTTTAAACCAGCAAAATCAACAAAAATTATTGTTTTCTGTTTTTTAATTTTTTCCTTTAAATCTTCTAAGGTTTTTTTCTTTTGTTCTTTGGTTTTTGCCATCTTTTTCTTAAAAGTTTTAATTAAATAAAAAATCTGTGCTTAAACCACAGATAAAAAGATAGAACTTTCTCTTATCCTCGGCAGGGCTTAGAAAATGCCTGCTGTCTGTGGATATTATAAGTATAGTGTCTTTCTAATTTCTTGTCAATCTTTATTTCAAGTATTTAGCTTTATCTATATTATGTTCCTCTAGGGTCTTGTTAAAAATGGTTTCACCTTCAGGAGTAGAAAGATAATACCAATAATCGCTGTTAGCAGGATAAATAGCAGCTATAATACTTTCCAGGCCAGGATTGCATATTGGACCTAAGGGCAATCCTCTGTATTTATAGGTATTATAAAGCGAATCAATTTCAGTTTCTTCTTTTGAGATTTTAACTGTCTTTTTGCCAGTAATATAGCTTATTGTAGCATCAACATGTAGTCCTATTTTATTTTCCATTCTCTTCCATAAGATTCCAGCCACTATTTTCTTTTCTTCAAAATCTTTTACCTCTTTTTCTAACAAAGAAGCCATTGTTATTATTTCAAAAATTGTTCTTCCCTGCTCCTTGATTTTTTCTCTTAAATCCTGAGTTAGTTTCTTATCAAAATTATTGAGCATTTTTCTAACAAGACTCTCTAATTCTGCTCCTGGTACTGTTTCATAAGTATCTGGGAAAAGATAGCCTTCCAAGCTGATGTTCTTAGGTTTATCTTTTAAAAATTCATAGTCCAAACTAAAATCTTTTGGTTTTGGCAAATCAATATTAACTGAATAATTAATCAAAGGAAGACCAATTAACTCAAATAATTCTTCTGCCTGAAACATACCTTTGTTCTCAAAATTCCAAGCAATATCTCTTAAATTCCATCCTTCAGGAATAGTTATTAATATTTTTATTGTATCTCCAGAAATTATTTTATTAGCAACTTCAATGATATTCATTGAGGAATTAAGAGAATATTCTCCTGCTTGAAGTTTGCTCTGGCTGTTCTTTAAAAAAACAAAGAAATCAAAGAAAAACCTGCTTCTTATCATCCCCTCTTGCTCCAACTTACTAGCTATCTGAAAAAGATTCTCTCCTTTTTCAATTAAAAATAGCTTATCTTCAGTACTAGAAGAGCTTTTAGGAATATAGATTGCTTGCAAGATAAAAAATAAAACAACAATAATGATTAAAATGCTTATACGCCTCATACTTTATCCTCCCCATTATCTGTTATCAAAGGAACAAAAGCAAATCCAGGATGTTCAATTTCTTTAAAATTATCTTCAGTTTCTTTAACAAAAACCCAGATTGAAGTTTTGATAGGAGTTACAATTCTGCCTCCTATTTTTAATTGTTTTTTCCAAGCTAAAGGAATTTTTTGAGCTGAAGCTGAAGCTAAGATTCTGTCAAAAGGCACTTCTTTATCATAACCTCTTGAGCCATCGGTACAGATAAATTCAGCAATGCCTTTTTTAACAAAATTATATTTAGCTGTGTTTTTTTCACCAAATTCTTTTAATTCAGAAATAAGTTCAATAGCAATGACCTTGCCTTTTTCACCTACAATTTCAGATAATAATGCTGTTGTCCAGCCGGAACCAGAACCAACATCTAAAACTTTATGGCCTTGTTCTGGTTGTAATTGCTCTAACATAAAAGCAACAACCAGTGGTTGAGATATTGTTTGACCATATCCTATGGGCAAAGCTCCATTTAATTCAGCCAGATTTCTTGAATCTTCAGGTAAAAAATCAATTCTTTTAATTTTTTTAAATGCCTTAATAATTCTTGGAGTTTTAAGCCATCCTTTTTTAATTAAATCATCAATCAAAGCCATCTAATTATCAGAATATAATGAAGATTTTTTAATAAGGATTTTGTAAATATTCTCAATAAAATCACCCCCAGCATAACCAACAATAAAGCTTAAAGCTGGAGTAAACATACCCTCCAAAGTAAAACCAACATTCTTCACTGTATAAGCTGACAATAATCCTATTATTCCAGAAACAAAAGTCATGCCCAGAAAATATGGCCACTTAAAAGCGACGTTTTTATAAGAAAACTGATGTTTAATAAACCCCACCAAACCCCTAACTATTCCTCCTAAAAATCCTGCTAATAAAATTTCTAAGTACATAATTTTTAAAATTTAGACCTTTTAATTATTCTAATCTTCTTAAAGCTTCAACTGGCTTTAAGCTAGCTGCTTGTCTAGCTGGGAAAAACCCTGCCAAGCAACCGATTAAAAGAGAAAAGACCAGACCAAAAAGAATTAAACCAATACTTATTGATGCTCTGAAATAAAACAAAGGATGAGCTAATCCATACAATTCAATCGCTCTGGCAAAACCAACGCCTAAAAGCGTCCCCCCTACTCCTCCAGCCAAACCAATAATTGCAGCTTCAAATAAAAATATGGAGAGCACTGCTATATTCTTAGCACCAACAGCTTTCATAATCCCTATTTCTCTGGTTCTTTCTCTGACTGAAGTAAGCATCGTGTTTGTTATACCAATACCACCAACGATAATAGCAATACTGGCAAAAGCTATGATTGCTAATTGAATTACAGCTAAAATATTGCCTGCAATATCACCAATAGCATCAGAAGTAATAACACTAAAATCAGCCTCATCAGTACCAGCTCTTCTTTTTCTTGTTTTTTGAAGACTCTCTTTAATATTCTCAGCTGTTTCATCTAAAGGAGCGCCTTCTTCGATTTTAACCATAGCCATTTGAGCGCTTCCTCTTTTTTCTCCAGTTAATCCCTGATAAATAGGCATATCAATATATACTCCACTATCATCAGTTTTATTGCCTAAAGAATTCAATGTTCCTACTATTTTAAAAGTCCTGCCTTTGATTATGGCTGCTGAATCAATCTCAATATCCTGTTTAAATACTTCATAAGCTACTTGCTGTCCCACTACAATCTCTCTCTTGCCTGTAACAGGCCAGCTGCCTTCAGCCAAGCTCCATCCTTGATAATTCTTTAAAATCTCCAGACTTTCTTCCCAGTCCATACCCATTAAAATAACCTGCTTACTCTCTTCTTCATACCTCATAATGCCAGCTGTATAAGATGTGCTGAGCACTGCTTCTACTCCTTCTGTTTTTCTAATGGCATCGATATCTTCTTTTTCCAACTTTTCACCTCCCATCATAGCTATCATAGGATTAGAAATATCACCAGGCAAAACAAAAATCATCTCTCCTCCTAAGGATCTTAACTGCTGTGTAATGCTGGCTTTAATGCCCTCTGATAAAGACAATAAGCTAATAATTAAAAACACCCCTATAACAACACCAAAAATGGTGAGCCAGTTTCTTAGAGATCTTGTTTTAAGATTTCTCAGGGCAATATAGAAATATTCTTTCATTTCTTCCATAAAAACTTGGATGCTTTTTGATGATTAGTAATAATTTCACCATCTTTGATATGAAATATCTTCTCACTATAATCAGCAATATTAGGATCATGAGTTACAATAACCATGGTTTTCTTCTCTTTTTTATGAAACGTTTCTAAAACTTCCATTATTTTTTTACCAGTCACTGAATCTAAATTACCAGTTGGCTCATCGGCAATAACAAGTTCTGGGTCATTGGCAAAAGCTCTGGCTATGGCAACTCTTTGTTTTTCACCACCCGAAAGCTCAGCTGGCTGATGATTGATTCTTTCTTCCAATCCAACAGATGTCAAAAGCGCTTTTGCTTTTTTTCTTCTTTGCTCTTTTTCTTCTCCTTGAAAAATCATTGGCAGCATTACATTCTCAAGAGCTGTTAAATGAGCCAATAAATTAAATTCCTGAAATACAAAACCAATAGTTTTTCCTCTTAACTGAGATAATTGATCTTCTGTTAGCTTTGAAACATCTTTTCCCTTTAAAATAACTTTTCCTTTGGTTGGAACATCCAAACAACCTATCATGTTTAAAAGAGTTGATTTGCCAGAACCAGATGGTCCCATGATACTTACAAAATCACCTCGAGTTACATCGAGGCTTATTCCTTTTAAGACTGTTAGCTCTATTTTTCCCAACTGATAAACCTTCCAAACATTATTTAGTTCAATAACTTTTTCTGACATTTAAGGTAAAATAATTTGCTCACCCTGTTCAAGCCCAGAAATAACTTCTACAAGATTATTAGTTCCCTTAAGGCCAATCTCTATTTCACGCTCTATAACCTGATTCTGTTCTAAAAGCTGAATTATTATTTTTCCATTTTTCTTTTGCAATGCTTTTTCTGGAACAGTTAAAACGTTTTCTCTTACATCAGTTATGATAACTAAATCAGCAGTCATGCCTGGTTTTATTCCGCTTGGTGTTTGTTCTAAAGAAATAGAAACTTCATAATAGACCACTCCATCAATCATTTTTTCAGCAGGGTCAATGGAAACAACTTTTCCTTTTAATTTTTCTTCAGGAAAAGCAACCAAAAAAACATCTACGGCATTGCCAACATTCATCTTAGCTACATCCTCTTCATAAATATCTACCTCTATGCTAAAGGGATCAGCAGGAAGAATAGTTATCACAGCATCTTTTAATGCTGATTGCGCTAATTCCCCTACCCTTTTTCCAATTTTAATAATTTGTCCACTAACAGGCGCTTTTAATATTGTATCTTCAATCTGATTTTGTAAAAGCCAGACCTGAGCCTGGGCCCGCTTAACCTGGGCTTGATATAGATCAATATCTTCTTGTCTTGGAGGAGCAGTTAGCTTTGCTAAATCATCCTGAGCTGCTTTTAAGTTTCCTTGAGCAGTGTTAATTTGAGATTGATAGGTGTTGATGTTAACAGCATTGTCTAATTTTGCTGAAGAAATAGTCTGCTGGGAATTAACAGTGTTTGTTAAAACTGTATTAATATATTCTCTGTGTGTATAGAGTGTTGATTTATCAGCAGAAGAAACTGTAGCCTGATAATTAGCTACCTCACAATTATCCCTTATAATCTTCAAAGCATCAAAAAAATCAATTAATGCCTGCTTCATAAACGAGAGGGCATTATCAATATCCTGACTTGTCTCAGTATCTTTAGCTGTGTTTACGTATGACTCAGTCTCGCTTAAAGCATCTCTCATCTTATCCTCATTTTCCCTTACAATGATTGATTCCTGATCATTTTTATAAAAATATGCTGTTTGAATTAAATCTACATCATTTAAACTATCTGTCATTTTCAAATAAGAATCATCTAAGATATTTAAAGCATCCTGGTAAGCTGCATTTAAATCTTCTTGTCCCTGAGCTTTGATATCTTCTAGAGCCTGACTGGTAGTATCAAGTGCAATCTGGGCATTATCAATAGCAGTTTGTTTAACTTGAATTTCTTGAGGAGTTGCACCAGCAATCAGCTTATTAAGTTCAGCTTGATAGAGTTGCAAACTTGCCTGAGCCTCGCTTAACTGAATATTTAGCTGAGCATTTTCTAGTTTTGCTAAAACATCTTTTTCTTCAACTTTTTCACCCACATTGACGTAAATTTTTTCAAGTATGCCTGAAGTTTTAAAACCAAGCTCAATTTGTTCTCCTTTTTTAACCTGACCAGTTTCTGAAACTTCCTGAATCACATCTGCAATTTTGGCTTCAGCAAAAACAAAACCATCTTCTGCTTTTTTAAAAATAGTGTTAAAAGCAAGAATTATTAAGAAAGAAACAATAACTATGATTCCAATGATTTTTTTCTTCTCCATGTTAATAATTTTAACATATTTTGTGGCTGTGGAGAACTCATTTAATAAATTCAAAATAATGTTTTACAATATACTAATCGCTTCAAAGGTCGAAACTAATTGCTTTTATTTTAAGAAACTATAAATATTCATTGTTAAAATATGATAGACTTACTCACCCTACTTCAAATCCCTCAAATGAAATGGATCATCACTTTAATAGCAGCTGATGTTGTGCTGGGAATTATTGCTGCTTTAATGAAAAAAGATTTTCGTTTGGGGAAATTAGCTAATTTTATGTTTAAGCCTGTTCTAGGATATGTTTTTGGTTTTGCAATTATAGCATTAATCCCCCAAGCCCTACCCTCTTTAGCCATGATCACTCAAGTGTCATATATCCTCATCATCTTGGCTTTACTTGGCTCAATTTTGAATAATTTAGCAAGACTAGGCTTAAAATTGCCAGCTTATTTAAAGAAATAAAAACTCTGAAACGAACAAAAAGCACGCTGAAACCACAGCGTGTTTTTTTTATTAAACAGAAATAAGATTAATGTTTTTTAACGAAAATCCTGTGCCAATCTGAATAGCTGAAAATTCCTTGAAAAATCAAACCGCCAAAAAAGCCAAAAAATAACTGTTCCATGAAAGGAGAAATTTGATAAAGCAGAACAGTAGTCAAGCCAACAACACCCATTATCCAATGATGCAAGTGTAATCTATAGCTGCCAATATTCAAAACTACGGAATTAAGTTTTCCAGATAAAAAGTGGGCTAATAAATAACCAAAGACTCCTCCAAAAAAAATCTTCAAAGATAATAAAGCCACAGGAGCTCCTAATAAGAATTTGGGTAATTTTATTTTAAACTTTTTCATAGTTATATTTTGGCAGGGGCGGAGGGACTTGAACCCCCAGTATGCTTCTTTTGGAGAGAAGTGGTTTGCCAGTTAACCGACGCCCCCTCCTAGTAATAATATCTTATTTTTCCTCTTCATTCCAGTCTATTCTTGCTCCGTCTCTTTGAGCTTTTTTAAAATCAAATCCTTGAGGATATCTTTTTTTAAGCTTTTTAATGTTTTCTTCTAAAACTTCTTCTAAATCCCAATCAAAAAAATTACAAATCATTGCAACATACCACAAGGTATCTCCAAGATTTTCTTTTATACCATCTGTCTGGTCATTATCGTGGGAAAATGTTTTCTTAATACAGCCAGCAAGATCTCCTGCCTCACCTGCAATGCCCAAACCCCAGGTTAGTATTTCTTTCTCTTTGTTGTCAAATTTTTGTGCAGTTGTTTTGCAAAGTTTCTGA
>SDBS01000277.1_pt1 | contig 46950 bp, 37 predicted proteins | sample 2277091 | NCBI WGS metagenome assembly SDBS01 (sample SAMN10404972, study PRJNA504765) | marine sediment metagenome | isolation source: marine sediment core GS10_PC15, 163 cmbsf | place: Arctic Ocean: Southern Knipovich Ridge | collected 2010 | reverse complement strand
CCTCGGAAGTTTTATTACTTTGAAAAAAATTCTTAAAACTGACAAAAACGGCAATACGCTTGAGGATAAATTAGTGACAATAGACAGCAATAATTGTTTTGTTAAAAATCAAACTAAAAAAGTTATTAGTTTAATTGGGCTTGATCATATTGGGGTAATTGAAACGGAGGATGTTTTATTGGTTTGTGATTTGCGGGAGAGTGGGAAGATTAAAGATTTATTGGAGGAAATGAAGGGGAATGAAGATTTTAAGAAGTTGTTGTGATTGTTGTAATAGATAAAAATTTAGAAAATGATTAACCCCCTTAGATAAGAGGGTTAAATTTTAAAAACCCACCCTCGAAAGGGTGGATTTTTGATTAGTTCTAATTTAATATTTTAAGTGCGATATAATTTATTTTTATTTTTTTAGCCATTAGTCAACACAAGTATAAAGCTAGTATTTTCATTAGCCTTTAAGGAATGAGTTGCATTTTCTTTCATGTATATGAATACTTCTGCTGCCATTGCGATCTCTTTCCCCTCGAGATTAAAGAGACCATCCCCTTCAATTACATAAACAAATCCTTGTTTTGTGGATGTATGCTCAGATATCTCAGTCTCTTTAGCCATGCAGAACAAGGTAATAGTTAACTTCTTATTCTTCACAATATCTTTGCTCAAAATTCCCTTTTTAGGATACTCAATGAGTTTGTTTATTTTTTCATTCATATTATTTATCCCTAGTATTTTATGGTGTATTATCGGATTATTAGTGATCAATAATTTCAATAAGGAGAGGTACTTGCATAACTTCTGGACTTGGATGAAGATGTCCGCATCTTGGAAACCCATAGAAGGTTTCACCAAAACTTTCTCCATGGTCTGCACAAACAATCATTAAAATAGGTCTATTTTTGGGAAGCAAGGTTGCCAATTTTTTTAATCGCTTATCAATAGTTTCGAGGGCAACGATCTGCATTTTATGTAAGGTTTCAGATTCTCGCTCTGTTAATTTATTTTTATCGTGACGTAAATTTAAATGGTGCTCCATTTTCTTTATTAAGGGAGTAAGTTTTTTGGAATAACCTTTCCCAGTATCATAAGGATAATGAGTTTCTTTGGTATTTATAAAGAGAAACCATTTTTCATGCTCTTTAATTTGGGAAGTTATATCATTAATATGTGCTAATGGAAATCCCTTGGTAGGTCTTGGATCAATCAACCCTTCAGATTTATCGTAATAATCAAGAAAATGATCAAACAGTTTATTCAATGTGCGTCCTTTGGTGAAGTGATTTAAAGAAGCCGCTCCCATAGTGAAATATCCCAAATTGGCATATCCTTCAATTATATTATCTCCAGTTAGGGGTAGGGCTATTTGCGATTTTGGCTTTGTTTCAAAAAAATCTTGAGGACTGACCCTCCACAGTTGTCTTACACTGTCAGTGTATAGTGGCAGGAAAGGAGGTTCTTCTACGGTGGGCAATCTTCCTTCAAATAAAGTCATATGCGAAGGAAGAGTATAATCTGAATGACTTAATGCCATTCGGATTTTCCCAATGGAGTTTAGAAATGGAATATTGGCTTTTTGTGTGGTGTCGTATCGACAAGAATCCAAAACGACAAGTAGAATATTATACTTGGAAGGGTCAATTTTGCTGAGATTTTCCTTTGTTAAATTTGTCATTTAAAATTTAAAATACTACAACTTATCATCCACTAACCACCGTGTTCCAGACTTCACCACACTATAAGTCTCATTAGAATAATTAATCGGTCCGCCGGATTGATAACCTTCTTTAACTGTAAATTTATATTCAGTGGAAGAAACTCGACTTGAATTTTTGATTGTGTAACTTTGCAAGGCCACCATCCCGTTTTGGATTGCTTGGATTAAAGCTTGTCCATCTGCACTGCTTTGATACTGGGAGGTGGTTGAATCATAAAACCCAGAAAGATCATTTTGGTCTAGGGCTTTTTCGTAATTTGTCATAGTTGTTTTTGCGTTTGCAAGATCTTTTGCCTCCGCTTCTTCCGCTGCTTTTTCCTTCGCTGCTTCCTCGGCTGCTTTTTTTGCTGTCTCATCTTGCGTACTTGTTTCAGTGGTTAATTTTTGCTTGTCTGTTAAACCCTCAATGCTATCTGGAATCGATTTAATTTTATTCTCAAAATCCTCAATAACAATTGCCTCCGCTTCTTTTTTGAGGTCGTTATAAGCTGTTTCCAAGTCATCGGCTTTTTCGTTAAGTTTTCCAATGTCCGTTTCGGTGATTTCATCAGATGAAGATGATTCAGATTGTGTTGAACTATCGCTCGTTCCTTCTCCTAAATTTTTTTCAGTGATTGTTTTTATACCTTCAATATAAGCTAAATATTTAGCAAAATAATCTTTTGCTTTCGTTTTAATCACCTCATTTTTGCCACCCTTTGTTTTTAATTTATCAATTTTGTCTTTGCTGTCTGTAAGTTTATTTTCAAAATCTTCGGTTTCGTCGGTTAGATCAGAAACATCCTTGAGTTCTGTTAAATCTTCAAATTTTTCTGCGAGGGTTTTGCCTTCGTCCAAGCTTTCTTTAACAGAGTCTTTAACTTGAGTATCAAAATCTTTGGCACCGTTGCTTTTCTGCCAAAAGTATCCCCCAATTATTCCGCCAATTAGTATGATACCAGCAATAATTGATATGATTATAATTTTCTTTTTTTTCTTGAGTTTTTTGGTTTTTTTATTTTTATCAATATCTTGCTTAATTTTCTTCTCTTCTGGTTGATCGCTTAAATCGGCGCCACAATATTGACAAAATTTAGCGTCATCAGGGTTTTTCTTAGCACATTGGTTGCAGAACATTTTGTTTAGTTAAGAATTAATAATTAATAGTCAATAATTATCAACTATTAACTGTATTATAACATCTTTTTAAAAATGTGGTAGTAATAAGCCAATCTAATTTTTTAAATGTGAAATTCTACTATTCAGCAGGTCTTTATTGATTTATTTACAAGCGATGTGTTATAATTCACTTAAGGTAAAGGCTTGTTTTATTACTATTTAAATAACTAAGCATGCAAACTATGAAAAGAGTATTCGCGATTTTGTTCTGTCTGGTCATTTTGGTATCTTTTGTTGTTCTCCCAGCGCAAGCTAAAATCAAAGGTGAGGGACTAACAATTTCCCCGACACTTGAAGAGTTAACCTTGGAAAAAGGTAAAAGCCATTCAGATGTAATTAAAGTCACAAACCCAACTGGAAAAACAATGGAAGTTTACCCTCAAATTATGAATTTTAGTGCAGTAGGGGAAGGTGGAGAACCAACTTTTTATCCAGTAACAGATGAGGAACAAAATTTCTCACTTGCACATTGGATTGAATTTTCACAAACAAAACTTGCTCTTACCCCTGAACAGATAATTGAATTTGATTATAAAATTAAAGTGCCAACTGATGCTGAGCCAGGTGGTCATTATGGAGTAATTTTCTTTGCTACTGAACCGCCAGAAATTGGTCAGGATGCTAATAAAGTTGCGCTTTCTAGTATGATCGGATCATTAATTTTAGTCAAAGTACCGGGAAAAATTATTGAAAAGGGTTCTTTGGAAGAGTTCTCAGCAAAGCAATTTTACTTTAATCCTCCAGTAGACTTTATTACTCGAATAAAAAACTCTGGTAATATTCACTTTAAACCTCAAGGTGAGATTACCTTGAAGGATATGTTCGGAAATGAATTAAAGCGAATTCCAGTTAATGATTCAAAGGGGAATGTTCTCCCAGATAGTATCCGAAAATTTGAAAATAACTGGGATGGCAATGGTAAAATTCGTATTGGTAGATTTACGGCAGATCTAAGGATTGTTTATGGAGATAAAGAAATAACTCTAGATGACAAACTAGTTTTTTGGATTATCCCTTGGTGGCTGATTGTGGCAGTTGGTGTTGTGGTTGTCGGGGGTATCATCTGGATTATTCTCCATAAGCGCAAAAAGAATAAGAAACAGAAATCTGAACCTAGGAAAGTCAAAATTCAGAACTAAAATTATTAGGTAGCATAAACTAGCTATAATTTGCAGGTTCCGGGGTACACCCGGAACCTGCTTTTTATGGTCTATTTTCCTTGACCAAAGCCAAAATCTGTGCTATAATGGAGTAACAGACAAATGAATCGGGGATTAAATAAATAGCCAAGATCTTCTATTTGCGCCTAGTTATTGGCTATATAGGATTATCTTGTAAATAAAATAAATAATAAAAACAAAAATGAAAACACAAAATCAACCAAAGAGTTTTATGCACAAACACTTTAGGTTTCTAGCCTTTATAGTTTTAGTAGCCTTTTCGGCGTTTGCCTTTCCTCAATTGACTCAAGCGGCTTCTTTAACTGCTCTTTCTGATACAATGAGCAGATTAAAGAAAAGCGAAGACTCAAACCACACAATTAAATTCACCTCTCCAACCGGGGCAACTGATATAGGGGATACGATTGAAATTACAATGCCAACGGGATTTACAATTGGATCAGTCGTTTTTGGTGATATGGATCTTTCTTCCGGTGTTTCGACTGGTTATGAAACAGAACACACGCTAGCAGCAGCAGCTGGAGCAGGTGAATGGGGTGCTTCTTTTACTGATCAGGTTCTTTCTCTTGACCATCCTACTGATGCTACTGAAGATATTATTGCTGGGCATAAAGTAGTTGTTGAAATTGGTACTAACGCTGATTCCGGTACTAACCAAATTACCAACCATGCAACCGCAGCTACTTACACGATTACAATCGGAGGTGATTTTGGCGACGATGGTAAGATTGCGATTGTGATTTTGGATGATGATCAGTTTACAGTGTCAGCTAGTGTTGATCCTACTTTAACTTTCTCTTTGAGTGCAAACGCAACTGCATTTGGTACTCTTTCTGATAGTTCTGTGACCACTTCCTCACCAAATATTACTCTGACAATTAGCACTAACGGTGATAATGGTTATACGATTAGTATTCTTGATACTGGAGATACTTCCGATCCGGGTCTTTATAGTTCGGAGAACTCCTTTATGATCGGTTCTGCTGATTATAGTTATACCAACTCGGCAGATCTAGGTGCGGTTGCTGGTTATGGTATCCAAGGTTCTTCTGGAGATGCGACAATTGCTTCCCCTTACAATGTTAGTGGTGACAATGTTGGTGGTTACGAACTTACTGCTCAAACTTTGGCGAGTTATACTGATGTTGCTTCTGCTCATACCGTTTTAATTACTTCTAAGGCTAAAGTTTCTAGCATAACCCCTGCTGGTGCTTATACTGACACAGTCATAACGCTTGCTACGGGTAACTTTTAATTCCGAATCATTTTAAAATGAAGAAGGCCCCTCACAATAAAGTTTTTAAATTATGGGGTCTAAGTAAAAGACCAACTACTTTTTGGTCTTTTATCTTGTTCTTGTATTGCTTTGTTTTTTGGTTTATCCGCAATTGACCCACGCAGCTGCTTTAACCGATCTTTCGGACACAATGAGTAGCTTAAAAATTTCTGAGAATTCAGATCATCTGATTAAATTTCCACCCCAACCGGAGTGGGAGATACGAGTGACACAATCATAGTCACAATGCCAACTGGGTTTGCGATTGGAAGTGTGGACCACACAGATATTGATTTATCCCATGGGGTAACTACCGGTTATGAAAATGAAGAAATCTTAGCAGCTTCTGCGAGTGCAACTGAGTGGGGAGCCGCATTTGTTGGTCAAGTTTTAACTCTAACTCATCCGACTAACAGTGCCAATGGAGATATTGCAGTGAGGGATGAGGGTAATGCAGCTAACCCGGGTTTATATAATAATAGTGCTTCTTATTTAATTGGTTCTGCTAATGCAGCTTATGACAATACAGACACTCTTGCATCTGGAACGGAGGGATATGGAATCCAAAGTTCTTCTGGGGATGCAATAATCGATGCTCGTTATGATCAAACTGGTGATAATGTTGGAGGACTAGAAATCACAGATCAAAATTTAGCGACTTATAATACAACAATGACCTCTGATCACACTGTCACCATTGTTCATAAAGTAGCAATTGCGTCTTTTTCAGCTTCTGGTAGTTATATAGATACTGTAACTTATATCGCGACTGCGAATTACTAATTTAGATTGAATGCAGAAAAAAACTAAAATAAAATCCCACCATTTCCACTTTGGTATTTTATTTGTCATCTTAATGGCAATTTCCGTTTTTATCTATCCTTATTTCACTTATGCGGCTGCTTTAACCGATCTTTCAGATACAATGAGCAGGTTAGAGAAAGGCATTGCTTCTGACCATTCAATTAAATTTACAACTCCAACCGGAGCGGGAGATAGTGGAGATACAATTACAGTTACAATGCCAGCTGGTTTTACAATTGGCACAGTAGATTTTACTGATATTGATCTTTCCCACGGTGCGGCTGGAACAGAAACTGATGAAACTTTGGCAGCTGCGGCTGATGCGACTTCTTGGGGTGCTGTGTTTGCCGCTCAGGTTTTGACCTTAACTCATCCGACTAACGGTGTAAATGGTGACATTGCGGCAACTGATATTGTAATTGTTGAGATTGGTCTTAATGCGACATTTGGAGTCGCCGGAGATCAGCAAATTACAAACCAAGCAGCCGCTAATAATTATACGATCACAATTGGTGGTACCTTTGGAGATACTGGGCAAATTGGAATTGTAATTATTGATGATGATCAGTTTACGGTTACGGGAACTACAGATCCAACAATTACTTTTACTTTGAGTGCGAATGCAACTGCCTTTGGTACTCTTTCTGCAAGCTCGGTTGTGACTTCTGCTCCAAATATTACCCTTACAATTAGCACCAATGGTACGAATGGTTATACGGTGAATATTCGAGATGCAGGAGACACTACTAATCCCGGGCTTTATAGTGCAGCAAATCTCTTTTTGATTGGTTCTGCGGATTATAGCTATAACGACTCTGAGGATTTAGATGCTGGTAATGGTTATGGAATTCAAGGATCTTCTGGGGATGCGACAATTGCTGTTCCTTATAATAGTGGTGGTAATATTGTTGGTGGTTATGAATTAACTGATCAGACATTGGCAACTCATAACGCAACTGCTTCTAGCCATACAATCACAATTACTTCTAAAGCAAAAATTACCGGGGCAACTCCAGCAGGTAATTACATTGATACTGTGACTGTAATTGCAACAGGTAATTTCTAGGAATTTAAAGAGCTTTTTCGTCAAACAAAAAACAAAAATTCATGAAAACAAAATTTTATCCTGAACTTGGTTCGGGAACAAAAAAATTAATTATTATCTTGAGTTTAACGCTGGTTATTTTAATGCCAGTGTTTTCTATTCCACTCCAAAGTCGTGCAGAATCTGTAACGCTTGCTATGACTGTGCCATCACAAGTTTCACTTAATTATTCTTACAGTACGCTTGAACCGAAAGAAACCTTAGCGGACCCGATTAATCACCCTTCTCTTTTAACAGTTTATCTTCGTGATCAAAATAAAAATCCTTTAGTAGACAAGAATGTGGAGGTAAGTTCCAGTCGAGGGAATATTGATGTAATTGAAGCAACTTCGAAACTTTCTTCTTCAGAAGCGGGGTCACTTGATATTTCTGATTATCAAAAAGATCGCACTGATGTAAATGGTCAAGCTTCTTTTCGAATAGCGAGTTCTATTCCTGGTGAAGCGACTTTAAATATAACTGCTGACAATATTGTTAAATTACCATCTCAAAACATAAAATTTTTACCCCTGCCCTTTCCTGCCGATCTGACTTTAAGTGTTGACCTTCCTTTTACAGAGAAAGAATTAATAATTATATCTCCTCCAGTCAAGAAATCTCAAGAATCTATTAGCCCAGAGGGCGTTAAAATGCAAATTCCTTTTTGGTGGTTGATTTTACCGAATTTTATAATTATAATTTGTTTAATTTTTATTATTTTGAATTTCCTTAATTTGCGTAAGATTCGAAAATTTGAAGAACAAGAAGCTAAATTTCTTAAAAAGCTTGTGACTGCTTATAATTTTATTAATCAGGAACCTAAAAATAAATGAATAAATTACAGTTTACAAAAATAGCTGTTTCTTTACTATTTGTGGCAGTGATTAGTTTGCTTCCACTGTCTTCTGTTTTCGCTAACAAAGAAACCGCAGAAACATTTGGAGTTAGTGGTAGAGTGCCCTCACAAGTTTCAACTGATCGTTCTTATAGTGTGCTTAGTGCTCGGGAAACTTTAGCAAATCCGATTAATCATTCTGTCCTTTTAACTATTAATCTTTTTGATGAAAATGATAATCCATTGTCAGATAAAATTGTGGAAATATCTTCTAACCGTGGTGATGTAGATGTAATCGAGGCATCTTCGAAACTTTCCTCTCCAAAAATTCAATCTTTTAAACCTTCAGATTTTCAAGAAAGTAAAACTGATAAGGGAGGTGTAGTGTCTTTCCGGGTTTCAAGTTTTGTTCCTGGCGAAACTATTTTAAGTATAACTGCTGACAAGATTAATAAATTACCTTCACAAAAGATTAGTTTTTTGTCTTTACCTTTTCTGGCTAACACTACTTTGAATATTGACATTCCCTTTACAGAAAGACAAATTACACTTCTTACTCCTGAAATTCAGAAAGAAAACCTCTCTCCTTTACTTGAAAAGGCTTTGAAAAATATTGATCCTGAAGGCACCAAGGTTGTGATTCCTTTTTGGGTATTTTTGATAGTGCTTGGTATGATAATTTTTATAATTTCGAATTTCATTCTTTTACATTTAGTTTTGTCTTCGGGAAATAAAGAAGTAAGAATTTTAAAGAAGGTTGCGGCAGCATCTAATCTTTGTCACCTCAAAGAAGAAATTAAAAAAGATAGTGATATTAGTTGTGACGAACTTTTCGATGCGAAGTAGAGCTTAGTCAAAAAAATAAATGACCCCGCCATGACCACACCATAAAGGTGTGGCAAGAAGGCAGGGCAGGAAATAAAAATGAAACAGAAGATTAATTTCAAAATTCAGGAACTCTCAGAAATCAAAAAACGCCTAGAAATTAAGCGGGCTCGCCTCACTACGAAGCGGGCTCGCCTCGACGAAGCCTCAGCAAGGCGGGCGCCTTTTGATACAATTAGACGAGGGTTTAAGAAGAATGTCAGTCCGGTTAATTTTGAGGTCCGCAAGATTATCAGTCATTTTCACAAATCTTATTTTGGAGAGGGATGGTTGGTTGGGTTGAGTCTTTTAGCTTTTCTTATTTTCACTTTCTTTTACCCCTTAATCGCAAAAGCAGAAATAGTTCCAGTGACTGCTGAATCTAATTTCAGCCAAAGCGTTAATCCTGAATTTACCTTGAAAACAAAGGGTTTAATTAATACTAGTGAAGCCAAAACTGGAAAAGAACAACTAGAATTAGGAAGCTCAAAAATCAGTGTTCAGGTAAAACATCAAACCAAAGAAATTACAGCAATTCCAGTAATTGAAACCATTCCCGCAAGACAAGACCAGTTTAAAATTAAAATTCAAAGTCCGGTTCAATTTTTCCCTGGCAAATACAAAATCAAAGTCAATCTTGATACTTCTTTAAGAGATCAAACGATTGAACAGGATTTTAACTGGGGAGTTTTGGCAATTAATCCAGATCAATCAATTTATAAACCAAACCAAGAGGCATTTATTGGGATGGCGGTTTTGGATGATGAGGGTGAAATGGTTTCGGATGCCAAAGTACTTTTGGAAATTATTAATCCTCAGGGTAAAAATACAATTCTTTCAACGGAAAATAAAACAATTAAAATTTCCCCGCAGATTAATTATAAAGGAATTACAGAATTGCCAGATTATTATACTAATTATAAAGCCAAAGAAGTTGGGGAATACAAATTAAGATTATCAGCAGAAACTGAAGATGGGATTCGCAAAATGGAAGACCGTTTTTATGTTGAAGAAAAGCCAGATTTTGAAGTTAAACGAGATGCTCATACCCGTATTTATCCCGTGATTTCCTATCCAGTTAAAATTGAAGTTAAGGCAAATGCTGAAACTAAAGGACCGATCAAAGAGTATGTTCCAAAATCTTTTAAAATCACGGAAAACCCAGAATTTACCGTGGAAGAAAAAGGACAATTTAAAGTTTTGACTTGGAATAAATCTTTTAAAGTGGGTGAGAAAAAGGTTTTAGAATATATTTATGATGCCCCAGATACCAGTCCACAATTTTATCTCTCAGGTCCATTACAAATTGGTGAGAGTAAAAATAAATTTGAAGAGATTCGTCAGTGGCAAATTGCTTCGGATGCAACCGAGGATACCTTCCGAGTTACTACTTATGAGCTACGAGATTCTCTTTTGGCATTTAGCACCGCAACTTATACCTTGACTCTTCAACAAGATCTCGAATCTGATTATTTTGCTGTTATTCGCCCAGGTGGAATAACTGGAACAAGTACTGCACCAGATGCAAACCATGCTCGAATTGATGGCGATCCTTTTAGTAATTTCGGTACCACTACTAACTCCGATGAACTCCGTTTGAGCAGAGGAGGGGCGACAGGAAACTGGCAAGGAACAGTAGTCGTGACGGAATGTCTTGGTGATAATGATACAGGTGGTTTTCGTTTAAGAGATGCTGTTGAACTTGACTTTGCCACCAGTGATACCTCGGATACAAAAACCTCTTCTCCTGGTTGGAGTGACATTGACCAAGTTGGTTTGTACGTCGGTGGAGCTTCTTCTAGCGGCACTGTCGCTGGGTCAAACGCTGTTGGTCATGCTCGAGTCTGGCCCTCAAGTACGGCGACAGTTAATGGCTCTCGTGATTTAACCGGGAAAACTGCAGCTGCGGCAGACTTCACAGTTTATGCAATAGAATGGGGTTCGGAATGGAATATTCAAAGGGCACGAATCCAAGGTGCAGCCGGAGGTGCTGGAATGAATGCAACTGCTGAATATGTTACTCAATCAATTAGTTCTGTGACAAGAGCAAATACTTGGGTTTATGGACAAGGTCATGTTACTGATGGAGGAATTGGTGATTCATTCTCTGGTCGTTCAGTCACCTTGGGTGATGGCGTGAATCAAAATGCTAGTGAAACTTTAGTTGCTTGTGGAGGTGAATATAGTGATACTGTGGATGTTGAGACGTATATTCATGAACATACGGATTTAGCTGTTGACTATGAATTTGGAACTGATGGAGGTACACCTGGTATTGTAGCTGGTTATCTTACTGGGACGGATACTCGTTTTGATTCTCCTGGAGGTGCAGAAACTTACGATAATTCCTCATCAACTGTCCAATATACAAAAGGATATCGTTTTGCTTCAATGTGGAGCTCCTTGAACGGAACTGGTTCTGCTTTTCCTCGTCCATATATCTGGGCAAGACCAACTGCCTCTAATACAGTTAGTTGGGGTCGTGGCCAGTCTGGTCAGGCAGGAGCATACTGGCTCAATGTAGCAGATTTTTCTGGAATTACATATGAAACTGGGATTGATATCTCTGGGACTTCAAACTCAAGTGGTACAGTTAACCTTGCTATTAACAGTATTTTTCAATTAGGACAAACTGCTACAATCTCGGGAGGGACTTGGACAATCAGTGGAGCAACTAAACCTTCTTCTGGAAACACAGTCACTGTTTGGATTGGTGGGGCAGCAGTGGCTGATGAGTCAACCGGGGTAACTAAGTATGATGGTATCGGAGATATAACAGGAATGGTTTTAGATCAACACGTTTTGTCAATTGGAAGCGTTGATGATCAAAGCTTAACCGTTACTAACCTTGGTCAATATGATAATGATCAAAATGAAGACGTCATGCATAGTGCAAATCTTTCTACCTTGAATGTTGATGCTGATAATGCTTACACCGATGAAAAAATTGATATCCTTTCAGGAGATACTTTAACAATTTCTGGGATTGAAACTTTAACTACTCATGATGTTGCCATCAACGGTACCTTAACTTCTGGGGGAAACAGCACTTATTATGTTTCTGGTTCTTGGGACAACAATAGTGTCTTTACTTGTAGTACCAGTACTATTACCTTCATTGCTTCCTCAGGAACAGAAACAATTAATTCAAGTGGAGCTTCAACTTATACCTTTAACAATTTAACTCTAGGAGCATTATCTGGTACAGCAACCTGGAACCCTGATTCTACTCTCTTAGATATCAATGGAAACCTCACCATCAGCTTTGGTACCTTATCACTCTCTACAAATAATCCTAACTTTGATCTCGAAGGTAACCTCACAATCAGTGCTAGTGGAACACTGACTGCTTCAAGTTCTGCTAACTTTAACATTGGTGGGTCTTGGGACAACAATAGTGGAGTCTTCACTCACAACTCAGGAGATATTGTTTTTGACGCCTTAACTTTCGGAAAGACAATTGAGTCTGGAGGAGATAATTTTAATAACATTGAATTTAATTCTTCAACTGGTGGCTGGACAGTTCAGACTGATAACTTTACTTGTGCAAATAATCTAACAATTACCTCTGTCGCTGTAACAAACGGTTTCTCCGTTAACAGTGTCACAGCAACGGTCCAGGGTATTTATAGCATCGCCGATGCTCTAACTGGATACACTACTTGGCCTTCAGCAACTCTTTATCTAAATTCAGGAACTGCTTACACGATCGGAAGTAAGACTCAAAGTACTGAAAGTTACAACATTCTTCAAACCGGAGCAAATACTGACATCAGACTTTGGAACTCATCTGCTAGTACAACGACAGTAGATTCAACGGGTTCACTTTATTCCCAAGATCATGCGAATACCAATGGTGATCTTTACATTTGGGGTGATTATCATACGGGGACGAATGATTACTGGAGTTATGCGACTGACTTTGAAGGGACTGGCTTGGGAGGAAGTGAGAGACAGGTTGATGTTAAACTTTATGATGGTGCAGGAGTGACTGTAGATTCAAGTGATACCCTAGCTGCAATTGGAACTGGAGCAAATCGGACTACTGTAGATTATCAATCTTCTGGCGGTTACGATTTAACTGTTTCTGCTTCAGGAACAATTAATTTTCAATACACGGATTTTGATCATTTAAATGGACCGGATGGAATTAATATTCAAGCTTCCGCTACTGTAACGAGTTTAGCAAATTGTGCTTTTGATAATCTTGTCGGAACTGCTGCCACTGATGATGCTTTTATTACAGTTGCAAGCTCTGTAATTGGTTCTGCTCAAACTGGTTTTACTGCTTGTCAATTTGATAACACGGGTGCTGGAGCGGAATTCAATGTTAATCGTACGGGCAGTGATGATACTGGTTGGTGGTATTTTGACACTTCAACTGGAACTTTTGACGGTGAGGCAAATGATGGTAAGGATGGTGCTAGCGAAGCTGACCCTGGAATGATTCGTTGGGATGATTCAACTTGGAATACTGCACCAAACGATCCAACTGATTTAGTCCAAAAGAAAACTGATGACACGGTTTTAGCAGTTGGTGATTGGACTGATGAAACTTCAGTAAAGTTTACAGCAACCGCTAGTGATACCGATAACCCCGATACCCTTTATTTAGAAATTGAGGTTAAAGATATAAATACGGCTTTTGATGCAACTGGCACCACAACTGGCAGTGGTGTTGCTTACTCTGGAAGTCCGGTCACTGTTACAACAACCGTTTCTGGATTATCAGATGCAAATGAATACCATTGGCGCGCAAGGATTGTTGATGAAGCAACTGACACCTCAAGCTGGGTTGCTTATGGTGGGAACGGAGATGGCAGTCCTGCCGATCGTGACTTTGGTACCGATACAACCGCTCCAACCGGAGGAACTGTTTACGATGGTTTAGCAGGCGATCAGGATTGGAATGACGGTAGTCTTACAACCCTAGAGGCCAACTGGACCGGTTTTGATTCTACAATTTCTGGTTTAGATAAATATGAATATGCAATGCGTCGGGAACCGGATGATTATTATTGGAATGCAGGAGGAAGTACCTGGCAGGCAGGTGAAAGCTTTGTTGATAATGGAGTGACTACAACTGCGACAGTTAATTCAATGAACTTACAAACCGGCGTACTTTATTATGCATCAGTCAGAGCGGTTGATAATGCAGGGAACACAGGCTCGGCAGTTGATTCCAATGGCCAAAAAGTTTCGCCAACTTTGTCATTTACAATGAGCGCTAATTCAATTACTTTTGCAGATTTAAATAATGCAAATAGTTGGACTGATTCCAAAACTGCTGATGTAACAACCTCTACTAACGCTACTTCTGGTTATACTGTCAGTGCTTATATTACGCAGCTTTTAACTTCAACAGCCTACCCAGGCGAAACAATTGCTAATTTTTATGGTACTTGGGCAAATCCAGAACTATGGCCAGGAGGTACTTACGGCTTTGGATATACTTCAAATGATACTTTAGTTCAAGGTTCTGATCGCTTTGTTGGTGGCGATGAATATGCTGGTTTTTCTCAGGTTGCCTCTGGTGATATTTTCTGTGATCACACTGATGCGGTGAATGGTTCAACTGGAGCGGTTACGGATGAACTATTTACAATTACTTTTAAGATTGCAGTTTCAACTTCACAAGTGTCTTCAGCTTATCAAACTCAAACAGTTTGTATCGTGACGGCGAATTATTAAAATATTTGTAATAATAAAAAACCACCCAGCGTTGGGTGGTTTTTTGGTTAAAAGAATAACCGCCCGGTAGTTTGGGCGGTTGATTGTTTTTTAATGAATCCCTCCTTTTTATTTTGTTTACGATCTTGGACTCGGAAGTATTGCCATTCCTGGATTCACTTTCTGAGCTAAGCTTTGGATAGCTTCTTCGGAGATTTCCCCTTTCACCACTTGGCTTACGAATTTCCAGTATTCTGCCCCTTCAGGTTTTTGCCATTCTCGACCTGGCATGATCGGCCAATTTTGGGTATCCGGAGGGAAGGGATGGAACCAGAAAAAGTAAACTGCTAGGGCCTCGCAATTTTTTAAGAAAAAAGCGAGATCTTTGACCGATTCGTAATCATCCTCGGGGAAAATTACGATCGATGTGTACCAAGGAATTCCAAATTCCTCTGCCCATTGCCCGATTTCCTCAAACTTCTTTTTTAGATCCGGCATAGTCCTTACGTCCCACTTTCGATATTTGTCGAAATGAAATCGTAGTGAATATTCAGATCCAGCATCGAAGGGGATAAACATACTGCGGCATCCGGATTCAGCGCATATTTGGAATTTTTCCCGGGTAATTGCAGGTGGAAAGACGCCGCCCTCCCAAAGCCAAGGCATGTCCATCTCGGAAAAGGTTTGGCACACCATTTCGAATCTTTGCTGTCTTTGAAGGGCGAAGTTATCATCCTCCAAGACAACTAACCCGAATCCTTGGCTTTTGATACTTTCAATCATTACCAGGATCTGGTCTTTTGTGTAGAAACATCGTTTACCACCTGACATTTCTGCCTGGAGGCACATATCGCAATCGTAAGGACAATCACCTTGTGCTGTGAATAAATAGGTGAAGGTTGTTTCGGTTAGTTGACAAGGCCAGTGTCCCATTGAAGTAGGATACCCTTCAGGATCTAGTAGCGAATAATCTGGTAGATGGGGACTGGAATTTCTAGCTTCTCTTTCGTCTATGATACCGCTAACCTGTTTTCCATCCCGGAATTGCCGTATTATTTTTTCGATCGCTTCCTCGCCCCTGCCTTTTACTACGGTATCTATTATCTCGGGATGTTTTCCTAGGATATATTCCGTTGTAAAAGTAGCGTGGTGTCCTCCGATAACGACAAGAACGTTATCTTTGCCAAGGACTTTTTTAGCAATCCTGGCAATATTCATTGCTTCATAGTATTCGCAGGTGTGTAGGAGTGATATAAATATAATTTGCGGTTTAATCCTTCGGATTTGTGTTTCCCACTCCTCGTCGGTTAATCCTTTTATATTTATATCGTAAGGATTCGAATGAACATCACCTTCCGCGGCTGATTCTATTATAGATATTTCTATGTTGGGAAAGGACTTGCTAACCACAGGCGCAAGTTGAAGAATTGCCATGGAGGGAGTTATCCTCGAGAAAGTGCCTTTAGGAATAACATCTCCAGGTGTTACGAATAAAACCTTTTCCACCACTCTCATAGTCTCCTCCTTATCTTTCTTAATTCTTTAAAAGGAAGTTTTATCCGTTTGTGTCCGATGAAGCAAGGATTATCTTTCGGGCCTTTGATTCCGATCCCAGTCGCGCCAGCCTTGAGGGCTCCTGCCAGGATATATTCAAAGTAAAGATTCCCGTTGTTGATGATTATACTCGTTTTCGGCATAATCAGCCTTCCCAGCGCGATGCTAAAGAGCATGTCCTCGGGTGCAAAATCTACACGGTCCTGAAATCCGTTAAATGGAGGAACGAAGATGTTGAACGGAAAACTCTCGATTCCCATCTCTTGGGCTTTTAGAAACACCCAGATTCGATCTCCCAACATTTCTCCCATTCCCGCCATAAAGCCGGAACACCTTTTTAACCCAACCTCTCCCGCTAGTTGGTTTGTTAATATCTTATCATCTAGCGAAAGGGCGGTGCCATCAAAATTTTCTGATTGCCAGACCCGTTCACTGCTTTCGAAGCTGCAATTAATGTTCGTAACGCCAGCTTCTTTAAGCTTTTGTAACTGTTCTTGGGTAAGCGCACCCATCGAAGCACAGAGAGTTAGGTTGGGAAGTTTTTCTCGAATTGCCTGGAAAGCCTCCAGGGCTAACCCAAAGCGTTTGGGATCATTTTCGTCTCGAATTGTTCGTTCGGTGAGGACAATCTTAAAATGTGTTGCCCCTAGCTTCCGCATCATCCGTGCTCTTTTGACGAAACCCTTAACGGTTATTGTTTCTTCCGGCAGATATCCTTTTTCTTTTGAAAGCTGCCAGTTTGATGTCCCATCACTTCCTTTATGATGGCTTACCGGACAATATGGGCATTCATGAGAGCACTGTCCATCATAAAGTGCAAAGCCGTCGCTGCAGCCCTGAAACTTCTCACGGGGATGGTGTATCCTTGTTAATTTTTCGGTTATTTCGAAGAGTTCTTCTAGAACATTCCCATCTTCTCGATACGCGCGGAGTAATTCCAGCGCCTCTTCTTCGTTAATTCCAGTTCCGCCTCGCGTCTTTACTTTTATTTCTTGTAAGATCTGCATATACTCTCCTTTTAATTGTTAATCCGCCTAGTTTAATTAAACCTAAACGATACTTTCTTCTTCTGACCAATAACTCTATCCCAACCCCAACAAACTGTCAATGACATAAGTCATCAAACTAACGTTAAATTAACTCGAATTAACGCTTCACAAATAACCCTATTAAAACAACAATATTGACAATAATAAAAACAAATGCTAAAATAAACTTGTCGATTAGTATCGTCAACAATCATAAAATAATCCCATGCAAACTAAAATTTTAAAAGAAATTGGCTTTAATCAACCCCAAATTGATGTCTATTTAAAAATCCTCCAACTAGGGGAGGCAAGGGCTTCCGAAATTGCCCAAAAAACTCAAATCAAAAGAACTACCACTTATTCAATCCTGGAAGAGTTAATTAAAAAAGGACTTCTCTCTAAAACATTAAGAAGAAAAGTCACTTATTATGTTGCTGAACATCCCTCCAAACTTAAATCGCAACTAGAAGAGAGACTAGACAGGTTGAGCGAAATTACTCCTCAGCTGGAGGCAGTTTATAACACTGGTGGGAGCATACCGAAGATAAAATTTTACGAAGGAGTTGAGGGGATTAAAACAGTTTATAGTGATACCTTGGACCTTCCCAAGGGAAGTGAGATTACCGGATTTATGATGAAGGAAGGAGCAGAAATGATCCCAGATTATTTTAGGTGGTATGTTAAGCAAAGACTTAAGAAAAAAATTCGTACAAAATTAATCACAAATTCTGGAAAAGAACTGGATAAATTTCTTAAGCGAAATAAGCAGGAGTTAAGGAATAGTAAAGTGGTTGATGAACAGGAGTTTCCCTTGAGAAGTGAAATTAATATTTATGGAAATAAGGTTTTTATTGCTTCGTTTGGAAAGGAACGGTTTGGGATTATTATTGAGAGTGAGGATATTGCGACGACTTTGAAGTCTGTTTTTAAAATGGCGTGGAAGGAATAGTTAATAGTTTGTAATGATCAAAAAACCGCCTCTTTTTCAGAAGCGGTTTTTAGTTTAATTTACTTTCTATTGCGGTACATCTGTTGGAATCTCGAGAGTCTCAAGCATTGCCTGAAAAATTGCAGCTTCACCTTCAAGATTATTAGGATCATCAGGAGCAGGACCCTGGATGGTTAAAGGCACATTCATCCCTTCATGAATATAATAGAGATAAATATCATAATCCGTTACAACACTTGGATATTTTAGTCTGATTGTATCTTTGTCACTTACTTCCACATTTTTTTCTTCTCTAATTTCAGTGCCAGGGTATTGCTCATTAGTTAAATATTGTTTGATTGTACTGATCGTTCTCCCACAATGACCAATCCAGACAACATTTGTTGCAGCACTACGACCAAAGACAACCTCCCAGGTAATAGGGTTTTTTTCGGTGGGGTTGGTAACCTCTTGTTTCTGATAAACCCAGTCACTTGGATATTTGATTGTGAATCCTGAATCATAAGTAAGCCAATCGGAAGTATCAATTTCGCTTGTTATTTCATCACTCGCAGCAGGACTGCGACTTGGTGCTGGTTGCTGAGGTTCATAAGAAGTAACCGGGGAATCTAGAATGGTGAAGTAAGCAGTGCAGGTTCTGGCAATTTCTTTTTCTAATACTTGATTATTATTTACATCATAAACCTTAAGTGTAACTACTCCCGGCATTGATTTCTGAAAGTGAAAGAAACCGCGAATAATATCAGTTTCTTCAATTTTATTTTCTTTTTGATAAGCGGCGATCTTGCCTTCACCAAAGTTCTTGACGACTCCTGTGATTCCGGAAGTAAGATCTTCATCTCCCGCATATTGCATACAAGAAACTTCCTTATCTCGATTGGCGACTTTTCCAAGATAACGGCCGGTTTCAAAATTTAAATCATCAAAATCAGTGCTTGCCGCTTTTCCACTTTCATCTGTGGTGATTGTTTCTTCCTTTTTCAATTCATTTCGGTCATTATAGATTTTTATTTCGTGAGAGCGGTTTGCCTTTTCAACAAAGGTAATTCCATTCTCAGTAATGTGTGATTTAAAGGAAAAGACCCAGATTTGATCAGTAGCAACAGCAAAATCTTGACCAAAAACTCTCCAAACAACAATCACAAGAGGATTTGTTTCAACTTGGTGGAGTGGATGTTGTTTCTCATACCAATTAACGGTTGCATTACCCTCAATGGTATCGGGGAGGGTATCCTTGATTTCTCCAAAGAAGTTACGTTCCTGATCCCAGATTGAAGAATCATTTTTATCTAGAGTATAAATTTTTTGGTTGAGATTGGCAAAGAATTTATTATTATAGCGATAAGGTTTTACCAATGCTCCGGCGGCAAGAGCCTGACGCTGGTAAGCACCAAATTGGAAAACATCATTTGGATAAAAAACATTTGCTCCCCAAATTGGATAATCCCGACTGTTGAATTGTTCATAGATTACCATTGGTAAACCAATAAAGAAATCCCAAAATGGATCTCTGTCTTCGGGATGTTTTTCCATTAGAATCATGTAAGCTGCTTCACGGGAACCATATTTCCAAGTTTCAGGAATTTTCTCAGCGTATTCTCCTTGGAAAGCTGCTGCTAAACCTACCAATACATTATGAATATTAGAGTTGTCTAAAAGCACTTCATCAGATTGAGGAAAGTAGCTTAAGAGCCCACTATCTTTATTGTAATGAAAACAGATTGTTCGATTCTCAACATTGTAAGGAAGGCCAAAAATTTCGACCATTTCCGGATAGTATTTTTCGACTAGGTCTTTAATCTCACCTAATTTTGCGTTTCCTTCAGCAATTTTTGCTTCATCTGGTCCTCCTGCAAAGCTGTAAAAATATTCAAATTCAGGCCAGGCGAGCGTTGGTGCGTCGGTATCGCCTGGATCAGTTGGGTCAATATTTCCATCACCTTCGTTTGGTTCTTGCCCGGATTCAATTGGTTTCCCGTCTTTAGTGAAAATTACATCCTGACCAACTGCATGAACATTCTTTTTATTGTCTTTAATTGTTTGGGTGTGGTGCTTGGAAGCAACGTCTTTGAGTAAATCAGTAAACTGGTCTGGAGTTAAGTTACTATAATCTACTCCCGAAGGTAATTCCACAAGATTTTGATTTCTTTTTTCAGTTTGGGCTTTGGATTGAGCAGAATAAATAAAAAGCCCTAATCCAGCCACAATTAGAACTCCAAGCACGATGATTAGGATAATGTATCCTTTTTTCATTTTTCCCCCTTTAATTAAAATTTTAGTTTATTGATTAAATTTAATCGTCTTTACAAACTCATCAAATTGTCCAGTTTGCAAATCAGTTAAGTAATCATCAACCTTGTTTGTGGTAAGCTCAGTTTTGTGTTCGGTAATTAGCTTTAGATACTCATTTGAAAGATATGCTTGCTGGCTTGCTAGATTCTCATCGTTCCACGCAGAACCCGCCCTATAGCCATAATCATGCATTGTGGCATCATCTGCAGTGACTAAGTCTAAGACGATTACTAAACCAGGAAAGTCTGTATCTTTTTTATTGAATGGAGTTAAAAGATAGATTACTTTTTGGAAACCCAGTATTGAGCAAGTTTCTGGGGGGACGTAAAGAAGTGAAACTGCTTTTTGCTCATCAATTTTAATATCTTTAGCATTAAAATATTCCTCATCTTCAGTTTTATTTAATGCATCCTTAGAAATTATGCCAGTTTCTGCTGTGCCTTTAAAAAATTCTCTAATTGGACAAGGCCCGCCAATTCCACCAGGTTGGCTGTTCTTTGAAGCACCTACAAAACTTAAGTAAGGATTTTTTGTGAAAGTAATTTCATAAGTTTCTCCGGCAGAAGCATCACTTTGGTTTACTAAACCAACTTCTTCTTTAGCAGTTCCCCAAGTAGCAGGATACTCAAATGCAATTTTTACCTTTTCACCATTAAAGGTTTTCATCTCTGGAGCATACTCACCCTCTACTTCTTTGGTAATTGTTTCAGGTTCGGCTTTAAAATATTCTTGCCAAATATAAAAAGCACCCGCAAGGAGAAGTGCTGTAATTAGAATAGCAATGATCACGGCGAGAACTGTTTTAGGTTTCCCGCTTTCGCGGGAACGAGTCTTTGACTTATCTGGTTCTTTTTGCTCTTTTTTAAGAATTTTAGGCATTATTCCCCCTTATTTAATTATATTTACACTATCATTATACTATTTTGCTCATTTTTGTCTACTCTTTGCTATAATTAAACTAGGATTTTAATTGGAATAAATATGCGTTATTTATTTTTAGTTTTGATTGCCATCGTTTCTGTTTCCACCCTTTTGGGATGTGGTTGTGAAGAAACAGTTAAGGATTCTCCAAAAGAAGAATTAGCTTTAGAGGAATCTTCTGAAACCCAGGAATCAGAGTCTTCGCAGGCTGATGATACAAAGCAAGTTAATCTACCTCTTACAAAAGCAGAGAAACGAATAACAAAAAAACCTTTTGGAATTTACATTACCCCGAGCAATTCTTCAATTAGCCCCGAACCATCCGGTTCAGGGCGCCGCCCCGAACGTTTTTCTGGTTATCATAATGGAATTGATTATGAAATTTTTGATAGTGAAATAAATACTACGGTGAATGTCTATGCAATCCGTGCAGGTAAGATATTACAGAAGAAAAATGTTTCCGGTTATGGTGGGGTGGTGGTTCAAGAGTGTAAATTAGATGGTCAATCAGTGACTGTTCTTTATGGACATTTGAAACTTTCTGAGGTTAAAAAGAGTGTTGGTGATAGTTTGAAAAAAGGTGAAGAGTTTACAGTTTTAGGAGATGCTTTTAGTATAGAAACTGATTTCGAACGAAAGCATTTGCATTTGGGAATTCACAAGGGGAGTAAAATTAATTTGCGGGGGTATGTTGGAAGTGAATCTCAGCTTGGGGATTGGGTTGATTTTGTGGATTATTATTGATTAAAGTTAAATTTTAATTTTAATTATCAAAAAACAGCACCCCGCCATGCGGCGGGGCAGGCCACACTTTCAGGTGTTGTTTTTTATTTACTTGTTACTTGAAACTTGGTGCTTGTTTTAATGGCTCCCCCTACGGGACATATTCAGAACTTTGGATTGGGGAAGAATTAAACAAGAGTTTGAATTACTACCAATCCTTACTCAGTTTTGAATTGCAGGCTTTCAATTTCTGAATGATTTCTTTAGTTTCTTGAAGTGAATAAGTATCTACGGTCATTGAGTTTTTGCCTGAGATGCCGTCTAAAGCGTCATACTTTTTAAGTAAGTATGCAACCGTTTTATGGTTTATCCTATCCAAAAAATCTTTTTTGAAGATTCTGGAAAGGTAGGCGATAATTCCATAACATCCCCAATCAGAAGTAGAAGATACCACAAGGTGTTTTGTTTCTGTTGGTGAAGGTTTTGGAAAAATCTTCTCCTTGATAATTTCTTTACTAAAGCTTCCCATCCCTATCTCATTTCCTGTGTCTCCAACTGCTACTGAGGAAGGGATTTTTTTAATTAAATCATCTATCCTAGCCGTATATTTTGTTATATCAATTCCTTTATAATTATAATATCTATTATTTTTAGCTTTTCCACATCTTTCAATCGCAATTGCAAGAGTAGGATTAATTTTATCTATTATTTTCTCGACAAAATTTGCACTATTATTTTGAATGGGAAAATTAGTTACAGGAAAATTGGTTAATCTTTTAAGTATAGGAGCGCAGTATTTATCAGTTACAAAAAACACCTTGCTTCCGCAAGAGTCTAATGATTTGGCAAGTTGAATTGCACCACTTAATCCGTCAGTTTCACAGGTTCCTTTAATATAAAAACCTGTAATGATAATTGTTCTTTTTGAATTTCGCGCGATATATTTAGCGGTCTTTTCACAAAAGTTTTTTGGTAGGCATTTTCTAAGTTTTGAAATACCTTTTTTGTCGTTTAAAAGAATAATATCTTCAATCATATTTTTAATTTGATAATAATTATTAAAAATTAAAGGCAGATAGTATTTGCTTATCTGTCTTTATTCTTGTTCTTTGTTTGAGTCCCAGCCGTACCTATTTGGCATATCCCCAGTTTCTCCGATTTTCTTGGCGTACTCTTCCAAAATTTCGTAGCTTGGGAGATCGGGGCAAAAGTATTTCACCCATAATCTCTTTAGCTCGGTGAGATCTAGGAGATCTTGCCCTTTTAACTCTGGAACTTTTTTCAGGAGACGAGCGAAATTAGCCGAACCAGGTAGCGGCACCATTGGTGAGCCGTTTGAGACCCGTACGTCGGCGATTTGCCTGATGTCCTTTGCAAACTGCAAAGTTTCCTCGAGGGTCTCTTTGGTTTCTCCCCTTTCTCCCAGAACGTAGGAAGTGTATATCGGAATTTTGTTACGAGCAATTATTTCAATTGCTCGATACATATCTTTACTAGTTACGTGCTTGTTCATTCTTTCTAGAATCTCGTCGTTGGCGGATTCGACAGCTGCGAAGAGCATCCTTACATTTAGCTCTTTGAGAAGATTGATAACTTCCTGGTCAGTGTCGACAAGGTTGTTATAGACACTGAATTCCAACTCATCTAGTATATCGGGTCTGGTTGTAATGAGTCTTTGCAGAAATTCCCTGTCAGCTACTAGGGAATCTCCCCAATCTTTAACTAGGTTGAAGCCATATTCAGAAACTGCGGTTTTAATTTCTTTCCAGACTTTCTCGGGGTCGCGGAGGTATAGCGGTGCTGTGATAGAGCAGAAGCTACATCTTCCTTGCCTGTTTGCCTTTGGGCATCCCTCGTGAGTCATTGTTGATAAAGGCTTATCAGGGAAATTAGGGTAAACCTTCTTGTGATTCCGGGAGTATTTATCAAGCTCGAGAAGAGAGTAATCCAGAGATGGTAATTCATCGAGGGTGATTATTCTTCCTGGAGGGTTTCTGCGAATTTGTGCTCCATCTCTCCAAATAAGATTAGGAACCTTCCCTTTATCTTTCTGGATTAAATACTGGAGAAAGGCAAACTCTCCCTTACCATAAATCACAGTGTCAATGTAGGGACGGTTTCTAAGAATCATTTCTCCGAAGTAAGTTGCATGCAGTCCTCCGACTATAACTCTGGAACCATTTTCTTTTGCTATCTTAGCTATTTCCAATGCATTAGGATAATTAAAGCTTGTGCAACTAATCCCGATGACATCCGCAGAAGGATCTAGCTCATTTGTTAAACATCCTATGTCTGGATAAAGCTCGCCATCGAATATCTCGATGCTGATTCCTGGTCTGTGATACTCAATGTATGATGCAATATTCAGAAGAGTAAGAGGCCAATAAATTCCATTGTGTGGTCCGTGACCAATCACGGTCTTAGGGTAAAATAGCTGGACTTTCATTTTTCCACCTCCTTGGATTATTAAACTTTGATTCATTGACTGAAACTAAGTTATTTTAGCATTTAAATATGATTTTATCAATGTTAAACACTTACAATAGCAAATTGTAAACCCTTTACAGATAGCCCTATATTAATATTACTTTAAAATGTCGGACTAAAACTTTACAAATTTAGTAAATCAACGTATAATAAAGATAGATATAATTAATTCTATTTATGAATACGACTGAAATTCTCAAAAAAATTGGTCTTAGCAAAAGAGAAATTAATGTTTATTTAACCTTGCTCAAAAGCGGTCCGATGCTTGCCACTAAGTTAGCTAAAAAAATGGAAACCAGCCGTACAAATATTTATGATATTTTAGAATCATTGGGAGAAAAGGGGTTAGTTGTCAAGGGTAGTAAAAGTTACAGCAAATATTATATTCCCGAACCTCCTAATAAAATCGAGGAAAAACTTGCAAGAAAGGTGAATGAAATTGAAATTCTTAAAGATGAATTCAAAAAAGCTTTGCCGGGTTTAGAATCCTTGAGTCCAGTTCTAGAATTAACTCCCAAAATTAAAATTTTTGAGGGGAAGGAAGCAATTCAAGGCTTAATGGAAGAAACAATCAAAACACCATTAAAAGAAACGTTACTTGCCACAGGTGGGGAAGGAATTGAAAAGATTTTAGGAGAGGTTTTTCTCAAAGGTTATATTCAGAAAAGAGTAGAGAGAAAAATCAGGAATAGAGTAATCAAGAAAAAAAGATTTTGGCAAATGTCTTTGGAAAAAGACAAAGAAGAATTACGAGAATCAAAATATTTACCATCACAAATTAAGTTTGATTCAACTTTAATCATTTATGGTGATAATGTGGTGATAATCTCTTCAGAGAAAGAAGATTTTGGCTTTAGTATCCAAAGTAAGGAGCTTAGCCATTTGTTTAAGGTATTTTTTGAAATGTTGTGGGGAGCAAGTAATAAGTCGTGAAATCAATTTAGTTTTAATAAATCAAAAAAACAGTGTTTCTCTAAAACGCTGCTTTTTTACCTTTACTTTCGTCTTCTAATAATTTATTTATGTTGAACGGAAAAAATATTCCACCATCCTGATAAGCAATATGAGATTTAGTTTACGAGAATCTACTTGACATTTAGTCTTCTGAGTAGCAAGCTGGAACTTATGACAACAAAAATAATCGTCATTACCTCGAGTAAGTAATTGGAGGAACCAGTGGTGGGCAATGTTAGGGGTGTGTCCTCTTCTGAGATTATCATAGATTTCCAGGAGGGATCGTAATCGGATGCTGCGTTGTTGCTCAGGTTAATTTGGCTAGAGCCGTTGGTGTTCATAACATAGATTTCATCGTTAATCCCACCAGCGCGATGACTAGTGAAGGCAATCTTGATACCATCTGGTGACCAGGCAGGATAGTCATCACGGCTTACATTATTAGTCAGATTGGTCTGGCTGGAACCGTTGGCGTTCATAATGTAAATCTCGTAGTTACCGTCGCGGATGCTAGTGAAAGCAATCTTGGTACCATCTGGAGACCAGGCGGGGTTGTCATCGGCAGCTGCGTTGTTGGTTAGCCGTGTCTGATTGGAGCCGTCGGCGTTCATCGAGTATATCTCGTGGTTGCCATCGCGGGTGCTAGTGAAAGCAATCTTACCGTTAGCAGTTTCAGCCACAGCCTGCTCCAGGCTAAAAAATAGTAGTAGAACGAGTATTATCAAAGAAACAGAATATTTAAGTAAATTGATATGCCATAGTGGTGATTTTTTCATTTATTCTAATCTCCTTAAAATTAGTATCTAAAGTTGTAAAATAAATATTATTAATTTGGATTGGCCTGCCAGACGTAGCCTTGGCGAAGTCTGGCTCCAGGGATCGGGATCGAACCGATAACCTACCGGTTAACAGCCGGTTGCTCTACCATTGAGCTACCCTGGAACAAAATAATGGTTAATGAATAATGGCTAATTATTAATTCTTCCTACCTGTCGATAGGCAAGAAATTAACCATTAATCATTAACCATTAACCATTAACTCACATTTTTTTCCGAATGAATGTTGGGATGTCTAACTCGTCATCATTTGTTTCGTTGCTATCAACGTTTGAGTTATCAGTTGGCTTCATTGTAATATCCTGCATTATTTCTCGTTCAGAGCCGATTCCTTCTTGTTTCTTTTCAGCTGCTTCCATTGCTTCATTATCAAACCCCGTCGCGATTGTTGTAATTTTAATTTCACCTTGCATGGATTCGTCAATAATAGCTCCAAAGATGACATTTGCATCAGGATCAGCTGCGCTGGTGATAACTTGAGCAGCTTCATCAATTTCATGCATGGCCAGATCAGGTCCACCTGTGACATTAAAGAGAACACCCTTAGCTCCGTCAATGGAAAGTTCAAGAAGGGGATTGTCGATTGCTGCTTTGGCTGCTTCGGCTGCACGATCCTCACCACTACCTAGTCCGATACCCATCAAAGCGCTTCCAGCTTCTTGCATAATTGTCTTAACATCGGCGAAGTCAACATTGACCATTCCGTGTTTGGTGATTAAGTCAGAGATACTTTGAACCGCTTGGCGTAAAACATCATCCACAATTCCGAAAGCATCCAAGAGGGATGTTTTTTTATCAATAATTTGTAAGAGACGATCGTTAGGAATTGTGATTAAAGTATCAACTTTATCGGTCATCTCCTTCCAGCCTTTATCGGCGACTTCTCTTCTTTTCTGTCCTTCGAAGCCAAATGGTTTGGTCACGATCCCAACAGTCAGTGCTCCACTTTCTTTTGCGGCTTCCGCAATAATTGGTGCAGCTCCCGTACCTGTTCCACCTCCAAGTCCTGCGGTGATAAAAACCATATCAGCCCCATCGATAATGTTACTGATTTCGTCCATACTTTCCTCAGCTGCTTTGCGTCCTATTTCTGGGTCTGATCCTGCCCCAAGGCCTCTAGTGGTTTCTTGCCCAATATGAACTTTGTTTTTTGCTTTGGAATAATGAAGTGCTTGGGCATCGGTGTTGATAGTAGTAAATTCGACCCCTTGAATATCAGAGTCGATCATACGGCTAACTGCCGATCCTCCACTTCCTCCAACGCCAATCACTTTAATATTGGCAAAATTTTCGAGTTCTGGTTTTATTTCCATGGGAATAATTATTAATGGATAATATTATGGTAAAAATGAACGGATCCATCCTTTAATTTGCTCAAAAACACCTTCGCCGCTGGTTTTAAATTTTTTTGATCCTTGTCTTCTTGGCTCCTGAAGATTTTTAACTGCATAAAGCAATATTCCAATTATCGTTGCGGCGGCTGGGTCGTCTAATTTATCCACCACCCCTTTAAGGTCTAAAGGAAAACCAACTTGGACAGGAAGGCCAAGTTTTTCTTTGGCAATATCAACCATCCCTGGCAACTTGCTTCCCCCGCCAGTTAGAATTATTCCTGCTGGTAATTGTCCTGCTAGGCCGATTTTTCGAAATTCTTTTTGAACTAAATCAAAAATTTCCTTCACTCTTGCTTCAATCACTTTTGCCACATCCTTACGAGGAATTTCTTCTGCAATTCCCTCATTTTTTGGGTCAAGTTGAGCAAGTGGAATCTTCTCACTTTTTTCAATTTCTTTGGCATTTGCAAACCCATATTCTAATTTAACCTTTTCGGCGGTGTCAATCGAGGCGCGGAGGGCGATTGCAATGTCGTTAGTAATATGTGCGGATCCAATTGGCAAAACCGCAAGATGGAAAAGTTCTCCTTCAATATAGGCGGCAATACCTGTTGTAGAACTTCCGATATCAATCACGGCAGTACCTAATTCTTTTTGTCTTTTGGATAAAACAGTTAGACTTGCTGCCAGAGGAGTGGCGACAAAATCTTCAATTTCAACTCCACCTTCTTCCAAACATTTATTTAAGTTTTTTATCACAGGCGCTGATACGGTGATGATGTTTGCTTCGGTTTCCAGACGGATTCCATTCATACCAAGCGGGTCTTTGATCCCTTCTTGTCCATCGATAGTGTAATGTCTTGGGGTTACGTGTAGAATTTCACGATTGTTTTGAAGAGAAATTGCTTGGGCAGCATCCTCCACACGCTCAAGGTCTTCTTCACTAATTTCATTGTCGGCGCGTGATACAGCAATCACGCCTTTACTGTTTTGGGATTCAAAATGAGCTCCATCAACTCCAACTATAATTGTTTCAATTCTTTCACCGGTCATTCGTTCATTTTCTTCAATTGTTTTTATGATCGCTTCAGTCGTCTCACTTGTATCAACAATAATTCCTTTGCGAATACCAAAAGACGGTGTTTCATTATAACCAATGATTTTCAGTTGACCATTTTCTTCTTCTAGTTGGCCTGTTATTAACCTAATTTTACTGTTTCCGATGTCAATTGCGGAGATTAGCATTGTTTTTAGCTAAGGTATGTAAAGCTAACTGGCTTAAGTATATCTTAAAATCGCTATTTTGCCAATAAACGGCTGATTTTTGAGAACATTTTTTACCCGAGAATATATGGGTAAAAGATAATTGTTCCAATAATAACTGCTCCTACAGAAGTGATTAATACAGCTCCTGCAGTCAGGTTTTTAATAGTTTCTGCCAAAGGATGAAGTCTTGGGCTGGCCATATCAACAATTCTCTCGATTGTTGTGTTTAGGATTTCTAGAACCAAAACAGCTGTGATCATCATTAAGATTGCTACTCTTTCCATGACAGAAAGGTTTAAAATAAACATTAAAGCAATCACAACCACTCCGATCACTAATTCGATTTGTAAATTTTGCTCTTTTTTGAGAGCGTAAATTATTCCCTTGAGGGCATAGCGTAAACTTTTAATTGATTTGCGGATAGAGAGTGTCATAAAGGTTATGGCTTAGAATAAAAAAACCCTTTTCTGCTCGTAACTTATAATTAGAAAGGGTAGATCATTTTAATTTAATGCTTTTTTTACTATTTCGCTAACCATTTTTCCATCTGCTTGTCCTTTCAGCTTTGGCATCAAAGCTTTCATTACTTGTCCAAAATCCTTCAGACTACTGGCTTTTGTTTCTTTGATAGTTTCTTCGGTTATTTTTTGGACCGTTTCTTTACCCATCATTTTAGGAAGGTATTTTCCAATCAGCTTAATTTCTTTATTCTCTTTTTCTACCATCTCTTTCCTTCCACCCTTTTGATAATCGGCGATTGAATCTTTTTTCTGCTTGATTTCTTTTTGGAGAATTTTAATTATATCTTCTTCATTAAGCTTATCCTTTTTTTCAATTTCTTGATTTTTGATATTACTTTTTAGTGTACGCAAAAGAGTGCGCGATTGCTCATCTTTACTTTTAATTGCGCTTGTGAGGTCTACTTCGATTTTTGTTTGGATACTCATAATCCAGACCTGATTCTTTTAAAAGCCGCTTTTTTTCGTTCTTCTCTCATTTGAGTTTTGCGTACAGCGTCTTTACGAGCAAGATTTTTACTTGGTTTTTTTTCAAAAAATCGTTGACGAGCGATAGTCATCAGACCACTTCTAATCACTTGTCGATTAAAACGTTTAAGCATGCTCTCAAATGGCTCATTGTCTTTTTTTTGAACATTAATTGGCACGATGTTATCTCCAGTTTATAAAGTATAAATATTTTGCGCTCACTGTTTATATCTTACCATTTTAGCTCTTTTCCACCAAGTAGGTGTAAGTGCAGGTGTTCTATGATTTGTCCGCCGTCTTTACCACAGTTAATCACTAAGCGATAACCAGATTGATCAATTTTATTTTCTTTGGCAAGTTTTTTTGCAATTAAAATCATTTTTCCCAAAACTGCTTGGTTTTCATCTTTTAATTCATTTACAGATGTGATGTGTTTTTTGGGAATAATCAAAATGTGTACTGGGGCGGAGGGATTAATATCCGGGAAAGCTAAAACTTCATCGTCTTCATAGATAATTTCCGATGGAGATTTTTTATTTACAATGTTACAAAAAATGCACATGGGGGGATGTAAGATGTTAGATGTTTTCAGAATTTAATTTTCTTTTATTGGTATTAATGCTCGCAACCAAAATACTGGTTAGTTCGTTTAGCTCTAATTTTAATTGATTTAATTTATCGTTGAGCAATAATTCTAAATCGTTAATTAACTCTAACCAATATTCTGTTCCCCTTGCTTCTCTTAGGGCAATACTTCTAATTCCGATGAGTTCTTTTCTTGATCTTGCTGAGTTTGATTCACAGTAATTGGCCCCAATTGAAGTTGCGGATTTGGTTATTTGGTTTATGATTTCGTAATGACGATATTTTCTTAAACCTTCAATAAATTTAATAATATCAAATGAAAATTTGCGAAATCTTTTTGCAAAAATAATACTTTTATTTTGCATGGCCCCTCCTTTTTAAAGAATTAATAATATTTTTAGACATCTGCCATCTTTCATCTACCCTCTGCCATCTCCAAGTTATTTCTTCAACGCCTTTTTAATTTTATCAACTGTCTTTTCAAGCGGAACTTCGTTTTGAATACCTTGTTCCATATCTCGTAAAATCACAGTGTTTTTTGCGGCTTCTCTTTGACCAATAATAATCGCTATTTTGGCATTTTTTTTGTTTGCCAATCTCATTTGCGCTTTAAGGCTATCTTTGCCAAGGGAATCTGCAACCCCAATTCCTTTATTCCTTAATTCTTCAGCTAATTTTAATCCATATTTTTTTCCTTGCTCGCCTAGCTGAACTAAGAAAACAGGAGTATTTTTTTCATTAGGTATTTTGATTCCTTGTTCTTTCATCGTTTCAATAATTCTTTCAACTCCACCAGCATACCCAATTGCTGACAATTTTTTCCCGCCTAAAATTTCTCCAAGGCCATCATAGCGACCACCCCCACCAAGCGCATTCTGGGCACCCTCTTTCCCTCCCCAAATTTCAAAAACAGTTCGATTATAATAATCAAGTCCACGAACGAGTTTTGGATTTAATTCATAAGGGATCTCTACTTCATCTAAATATTCTAGAACTGATTGAAAATGTTGATTACAATCACCGCAAAGGTGATCAATAATTTGAGGTGCTCCATGGCTTAATTCAACACATTCTTCTTCTTTGCAATCCAAAAGTCGGAGGGGATTTTTCTTGATCCTTCTTTTACAGTTCGAGCAAAGTTTATCTTTTTGCATAATATAATAATCAACCAACTCTTTTTTGAATTCCTCGCGGCATTCGCGGCAACCAATACTATTGATTTGCAAGGAGATGTTTTTAAGTTTGAGTTTTTGGTGAATGCTCCAGAGGAGAGTAATGATTTGGGCATCCATGATGGCATGTTTATCGCCAAAAATTTCAAAACCAAACTGATGAGATTGTCTGTATCTTCCTGCTTGGGGACGTTCGTAACGGAAAATTGGGCCAAAATAAAAAAGTTTAACGGGTTGGGGGAGGGTGTGCATCCCGTGTTCAATATAAGCACGAACAATTCCGGCGGTAAATTCTGGGCGTAGAGCTAAACTGTTTCGGCTCTTGTCTAAAAATGTATACATTTCTTTTTCAACAATGTCTGTTGCTTCACCGATTCCTCGTTTGAAAAGATTAGTGCTTTCAAAAATTGGTACATCAATTTTTTCAAACCCAGCTTTGAGGGCATGCTTCTCGATAATTCTATAAAGATAACGCCAGTATGGTTGATCTTCTGGGAGAATGTCTTTGGTGCCTTTGGGTGCTTGGATGTTTGCGTTACTCATGTTGGATTATTTAAAATTAACGTTAATTACTTCGTAAGAATAGCATGGTTTTGAGTTGATGACAAGGGGTTTTTTGGCATTTGAAAGCTAAAATTAATGATTGACTTAATATTGTTTTTCTGCTAGGATTCAGTGTTGGCGAGGGGAAGAACGATGGGATCAGTGTTCTCTTTCTAGAAGAACGATTTTTGTCCTGTTCTCTCCTTGCCGCTTTTCTTGTTTTTCTTAGGTTTAATTAAATAAAATAAGTCTAAGAAAAGCGAGAACACGACTAAAGAGAATATCAGATTAATGACGCTGTTGAAGTTGTGCCTTGCTGATTGCAGGTTCTTTAAATTTTTAGACTTAACTCAACCCAACCCTAAGGAGGTTTCTAGATGGGAAGGATAATAGCAATCTGGCACCGGTGGGGAAGAGGTTCTAAGCAATCTTCCTCTACTGTTGCGATTCAGAATGGTCATGAAGTTGACTATTTTAAATTGAAAAATGAACAAGGCCAATTGGATTTCCTCCGGGGGTCTTCTACCGCAGATGATCATTACCTCCAATCGGGTGATATAGTTCTGATGCCTTTGGGCGGCAGTGGCGATTTATTCGCCTATGCTGCCAGCCGTCGGGCGGAAGAACTTGGTTTTGGCACGTGCGTGATGCGGGTTGCGCCGTATCATGTAAAGCAAACTAGGAACGGGAAGAAAAAAAATCCTGCTGATGATGTGATAATTCTGCTAGGGTTATACCAATCTTCTCGGGAGCTTTTTTATCCGGTGTCTGCTTATGACCAGGATTATATTAAATTACGGCACTATTACCAAGCCTGGTTGGCGGCGATGGAAGCATATCAGGCTGCTGAGAACCGAGCACGGCAAGCAACGATTGGTATGATCTTTTGTTCTTCGGAAGGGTTGTGTCCTGAAGGAGAACTTAAAAGAGCTCTTGAACAAGAGCTGGTGAATGATCACATCCTTCAGGCTTTACGGTCTGAGAGGGATGACCGATCCAAAACCCTCAAGCGATTTGTTAAGGGGTTGGATATCTGCAAAGATGTCTTTGTTCCGATTGAAGGAGTAGGACCGAGAATTTCTGCAGGGTTGATTGTAGCAATTCGCGATATCCGTCGTTTTAAACGTGTGGCTGCCTTTAGAGCCTACTTAGGAACTGGCCTTCTGGAAAACGGGGATTTTCCGCGTCGCGAGAAAGGACATCCGGCTAATTGGAATCCCGATGCCCGATCGACTTGCTTCTTGGCTACAATCCAGTTTTTTATGCGGAAGAATAGTTACTGGGGGAGTCGATTGCGTGAAAATTGGGATGAATACAAAATAAAACATCCCGATTGGATCCCTGGTAAAATTCTTGCTGCCGCCCAGTGGCGAACCGCCACTCAGTTTACCAACTGGCTTTATAGAGAACTTTGGCGGTATCAGAAGGCCCAGGAAGCGGGAACGGAATTTGTTCCGACCTCTAAAAGGTTCGAATAGGATATAAGCAAGGCAAGGAGAAGAACGAGGCAAGACGTGTTCTTAAAAGAACGAGGTCACGTTTGTTCTCTCCTTGCTGTTTTTCTTGAGATTGATTTTAAAATAATAATTTCAAGAAAGCCAGCGATTGATGTAGTTAAAAATAGTGAGAGCACGAAAGGAGAAATTGCCGGAAACAGGCAGTTCATAACCGTGTGCCTCACTATCCAACCCGGCAAGGAGAAAAACGAATCTCAATATGTTCTATCCTTGCCGTTTTTTTTATTAAAATAACCCGGTTTACGCCGGGTTATTCTATACAAAACATTTTATTATTTACTATCACTATCTCTTATTTATCATCGCCCATTTTTTATCTTCTCCTCAAATCCACAATCACAAGCTGCAACTCTCTCCTCCCATTCCACTCATTCACATTCAAATTAAAAACTAAATCAACCTTATCTCCAATATTCAAACCCTTAAACTTCTCCACCATCCCAAACCCAATTGCCGGAAAATATTTTTGTCCTTTTTCATTAACTTCCGTTTGTTCCAAAAATAATTTTAAATGATCCCCGTTTGCACCTAAGAAATTAATTTGTTTAATAGTTAAATTTTTGGCAACTAGATTCGGTTTGGGGTTTGCTTCTCCAAAAGGTGCCAAAGACTCCAAGATTTCTACAAGTTCAAAGTTTAGCTCTGGAAAGCTGGTTTCTCCTTCAATAGGAATGATTGGGATAAGATCCTTATCTGTAAGCGATTTTTCAACCAAGCTGGAAATCGCTTTTTCGAATTGAGGTAGGTTTTTCAAAGGCAATGAAAAACCAGCTGCTTGACTGTGACCACCAAAGTGATCTAAATATTTTCCGCACTTTGTAACCACCTCAACAATATTAAGAACGGGGATACTTCTTGCTGAACCTGTAACTTTCTTACCCTTCTTTTGCATAATCAAAGTTGGACGATGAAACTCTTCCTTAATCCTTCCCGCAATTAATCCCACAACTCCTTCCGGCCAATTTCGATTACTAGCAAAAATTAATTTACGATCTTTTTGAGAAGTCTTTACAATTTGCCGAACCTCGTCTGTGATTGAGCTGGTAATTTCTTGTCGATCCCGATTTTTTTCTTCTAAAGTTTGGGTAATTTCCTTTGCTTCTTTCTCATCTTTGGTTAAAAGTAATTCCAAACTGTGATTAGCATGATCCATTCTGCCGGCGGCATTTAAACGTGGAGCAATTCGAAACCCGATTGTCTCTGCGGTAATTTCATTTGGTTTAGTTCCAGAAACCTTCAGAAGTTTTTTTAATCCTATTCGCTTTGTTTTTTGTAAAACAATCAAACCGTATTTGACTAAAACCCGATTTTCACCTATCAAAGGGGCACAATCAGCTACAGTTCCAATCGCGGCTAAATCCAAAAGCCAACGCTCAATTGATTTCTGTTCTTTTTGATCTGCAATTTGTTTTTTGATTAAGACTTGAATAAATTTAAAAGCTAATCCAACCCCGACTAATTGATCGAAAGGATAGTTACAATCTTTTTGTTTGGGATTAATAATCGCGTGGGCTTTCGGCAGTTCCTTCGGAGGAGTGTGATGATCGATAATGATTGTGTCGATCTTTTGTTTATTTAACCAGTCAATTTCTTCTTTATTACTGACTCCACAGTCAACGGTCAAGAGTAAGGTAACTCCTTTTTGCTTGAGTTTTTCTAGAGCTTTTTGATTTAGACCGTAACCTTCTTTTATTCGATCGGGCAGATAGGTGATAATATTTTCAAAGCCTAGTTTCTCTAACCCCTCTTTAAGTAAAGCGGTTCCGGTTATACCATCGGCGTCATAGTCACCGAAAATTCCAATTGTTTCTTGGGTTATCTGTTTTGTAGGGGGCGCAGATCTGCGCCCCCTACAAATCCGCTTAATTGCTTTAGGTAAATCTTTTAAAAGCTCGGGTTTATGCAAATCTTTTTCATAGTCACTTTCAAAGAATTTTTGAGCAGCTTTTTTTGTCTTGATTTTTCGATTATATAAAAGCTGGGCGATTAATGTTGGGTAATCACTTAATTCTTTGGTGATTTTTGTGGGAATCACCGGTTTGATTTTCCATTCATTCATAAAGATGAAGCTAAAGTTATTTTTCTATCGGTTTAAATGTAACAGGTTTTCTTCTGGGGTGCAAAATTATCAGGATTTTCTTGGTCTGATTCCCAATTTTGGGGGTTGTTTTTAATGTATCTGCGGATGTTGTTTAATGTTTTTGGGTTGTCAATGATTTGGTCGTAGAACGATCGTTGCCACTGAAAGGCCGGCTCGCCCCAGTAAAAATTAATTTCACGGGTTGTAGATGATTTATATTGTTGAATTATTTTTGATAAACCAATGTTTTTGATAAGACCTAAGTGTTGCAAAGAATTTTGTAGGGGGCGCAGATCTGCGCCCCCTACGGGAGCTGTCGTATTTCCTGAAAAATTTTTGTTCCCTACAAAATATTCGTTCTTCTCAGACCTCTTGTTTCCTACAAAAATCTTGTTCTCTGAATAATTTTCACGCTTTGCAATATTTTTATCTTTTCTAATTTTTCGAAAATCAATCATTCCTTTATCAATCACCACAATTCCATGAATGTGATTAGGCATTATAATAAATTTATCCAAAATTACATCTGGGAAATGATTTGAGATATTTAACCAACATTTTTGTGCAATTCCACCAAATTCATTTAAAACCATTTCGCCATTTTTGATTTCCCCAAAATATCCAATTCCATCCTTAATACAAAACGTCACAAAGTACCACCCATTTCGGGAATAATCATACCCTTTCAACCGATTCAATTTCCGATCAGAATACAACATTTAATAAAATCTTAATCTTTTCTTAATGTTCCTTTAATTACTCTTCCATTATTATTATAATAGAAGTAAGATTAAGCTACGATTAATCAATAATTAAGAAAAAATGAAAATTCTTATTATCGAGGATGAAGAAGGGATTGTTGAGTTTATTAAGGAGGGCCTAAAAAGCGAGGGATTTAACGTTGATTTTGCAACCTTGGGGGAAGAAGGTTTGATTCTGGCGCGTGGTGATAAGTATGATTTAATCCTGATCGATTTAATGCTTCCCGATATTCACGGTCTAACCATTTGTGAAAAATTAGCTGAGGAAAACAATCCTGCCGCACGTTTGGTTTTGACTGCCAAAGACGAATTAAAATTAAAACTGAAGGCTTTTGAATATAAAATTGATGATTATATTACAAAACCTTTTTCTTTTGAAGAACTTCTGGCAAGGATTAAGGCTGTTTTGCGCAGAAAAAAAACAGAAAAGAAAAATGTGAAAAAGGAGGAACATTCTCAGATTAAGCTGGACCATGAGACGAGAGAGGTTTTTATAAAACAAAACAAAGTCCAGCTTTCTTTTTATGAATTTCTGCTTTTGGATTATCTTTTGCAGAATCAAGAAAAAGTTTTGAGCCGCACTAAAATTTTGGAGAATATTTGGGGATATGACGAGGACCCGTTTACCAATGTCGTTGATGTTTATATTTGCAATTTACGTAGGAAGCTCAAAAAACATTGTGATCAAAATCTGATTTTGACAATCAGAAATGTAGGATATAAATTGACTAATGAATTGAAGTAAAATATGTAAAATAAAAACCGAGCACCAGACGGTGCCCGGCAGAGCCCTGTATCAAATGGTGCAGGGCGGAGTGGAATATGGAAGTGGTGATCTTTGATTTACTCGGCAAGACCGGGTTTTTTTATGTCCATGCCCCGTCTTCATGGCGGGGTAAAACACCCCGCCACAAGGGTAGGGCAAGCTTTACATAAGCCAAAATTTGTGCTATAATGGAGTAACCGTGTACCATTAGGCACCCGGCACAGCCATAAATTAAAAAGGTTGTTTGGATAACAAAAACTAAAAATAAATATGAATCAAACTTCACAAAATACACAAGGAAGAAAGGGAATTGAAGCAGGGGTTGATGGCTTGCCAGGACAGTCTCTTGAGAGTGAAAAAAACCCTGTTGAACAAGCCATTCCTGGGGATGATGATATTGCTAAGAATCAAGCTGCCGATGTTGCACCAGAAGCACCGCTATCTTCCGAGCAAGCTGATGATGTTAAGGCTGACATGACTGTTCCTGAAAAAGAAGTAGAAATGACCCCTGAATTAGCTAGGAAGGTTGCAGAACAAGGAAATGCAGAACCGGATATATTATTAAAGGCCTTAGAGGTGCTTCAGCAAGATGATAGTTCCGAAGGGCTCCCAAATTAAAATGACGATTAGATAAGTTTATGATTAATAAAAACAAAAACTCAATTAAACTTTATTCATTTGGATTTGTCTTTTTGTTTTTAATCACGGGGATAATTAATCATTCCGTCCCTACAACTTTGAATCTATTAGAATCTGATAGTCAAAATGAAATTGTTCAAGGCCAAGCTCAGCAAGAACTATTATCGCAAATTGAAAAAGTTATTAAAAAAGATCAAGCGTTGTCAGAAAAGTTTTTGAAAGAATATCCAGTTTTGATTAAGAAAAATGGAGAAAAAATCGTTAGTTCTTTGAAGAGTAATAAAGTTGAAAAAACTTATTTAGATACTGAGTCTTTAGCTCCTCCAACCGGAGGGCTCTCAGGTAAAATGATTGAAATTGATTTGACTAAACAAACTTTTACTTGCTGGGAAAATGGCAAAGTTTGGGGGCATTTCATGACTTCAACAGGAAGGCCTACGATGGCAACAAAGCCAGGAAATTTTTCAATTTTAGATCATGATCCAATGGCCTGGTCAGAAAGCGCTGGTTGCTGGATGCCTTGGTGGATGGGGATCTACTTTGCAGGTTCCACGGAAAACGGTATTCATGAGCTGCCGCTTTATAGTGGAGTTCAAGAACCCTTGAGTCATCTTGGGCAAAAAATTTCGCATGGTTGTGTTCGCTTGGCACCGGGTGTAGCAAAAAATGTTTATGATTGGGCGGTGAACGGTACGCCAGTTTATATACACCACTAATAAAAGGCAAAAAGCAAAGGGCAAAAAGCAAAACTCTTTAATACGTTTCCTTTTTGCATTTTGACTTTTGCATTTTGATTTTAGTCTATGGATTACTATTCACAAACCCAAGCAATTTCATTAGCAAAATTTTTGTATTAATTAATACGGAAGATTAAGAAATGGTACAAGAAGAATTTGACAAGAGTGGCCAAGAAGGAGAGGCAGATAAAGATACGGTAAAAATTGGGGATGATATTATCACTCAGTTTGATCAAGAAAGTTTACGCGATCAAGACAAATTGGAAAAGTATGCTGCTCTCTATGGTGTTGAAGAAGACCAAATAGCTTTGGGCCCAGATGGTTTTGAACTTGGAAAAACAAAAGTTTATCTTGGAGATGAACTATATGAAAATTTTAATCCAAAATTAGGTCCGAATACAGACAAGGAAACAATTGAACAATTATCAGAAGTCATTGGTTTATCTGTTGATTTAACTGATATCCGACAAGAATTTAAAGATAAACTGACAGAATGGGAAGGTTCAATTTTTGATGATTCGGAAGAAGTTTCCTACCAAGATTTGGAAAGGGTTACTGGATCTCTTGAGGTTGGTTCTTGTACCGTAACTCTTAAGCTTAATAGTTTAGAAACAATTAGTGATTTATTTTCTTTTTTTGCTAAAACTGTGGAAGTTGATAATTTACAACAAGTTGATAATAATTTAATTCTTCGTTCTGCCGAAACCTTAAAACTTTTTAATTTACGATCAGTCGGTGGGGGTTTATATCTTAATCCTAAAAAAGAAGCTGAAATCGGATTACCAGACGGTATTGAAAATATTGTCAGAGGCAGGATTACTTATAGTAAACAATAATATATTCTTTTTGAAATAATCATGGATTACTACTCACAAACTCAAACAACACAGTCGTCAAACTTTCTAAGTGACTTCTTCGCAAGTTACGGGATTTCGGCGATTCTGATTTTAATTGGATTAATTTTAATCACTGGTTTAACTATTGGTTTAATTTTATATTTCAAACAAAAGAAAAAACTTCCGCGTGCAATTGACCAAGTTTTGCTTTCCGTGAAAGTTCGCAGACAAGCGATTGATGAAGATGCAGAACGTCAGGATCCAAAAGAATTGATTAGTGTAATGGAACCTTTCTTGGCCAACCTTGCCAGTATTCAATATAGTGGCAAAGAAGGAATGATTTATGGTAAAGAATCAATCAGTCTGGAAATCGCCAGTCTTGAAGGAAAAATCAGTTTCTATATTACCGTGCCAAAGCATCTTCAGTCATTAGTTGAAAAACAAATTAATGCTCAATATTCAGATGCCGTGATCGAGCGGGTTTCTCAATATAATATTTTCACCCCTGACTGCGATACTCAGGCTGTAGTGTTAACGCAAGTCAAGAATAAGATTTTCCCAATTAAAACTTATCAAAAAATAGAATCTGATCCTTTAAATAATATTACAAATGCCTTGAGTAAAATGGGCAAGGATGAAAATGCAGCAGTTCAAGTCATGTTGGTTCCAGATAAAGGTAAGTGGCGCGATCAGGCTAAAGAGGTTGCGAAAAATTTATCTGAAGGCAAAGGAGCAAAACCAGGCAGTTCTAAGTTTTTTAAAAAAAGCTCTGGTTTCTTCACAGGAGTTTTGAATCTTGGCGCGATGTTCTATCGTAGCGTTGTTCATTCAGGACAAGAAGGTGCTACTGATTTTATTACAGGGCAAAAAGAAGAAGACATGGGTCCTGAGCAACGGTTAACTCCAATGGAAGAAGAAGTTTTTGAAGGTCTTGGGATGAAGTCTAGCAAAATTGATTTTCGTACCGTGGTGAGAATTATTACAACCGCTCAAGACCAGACTCAATCCAAGGCAAATCTAGGAGCAATTCTGGGAGCGTTCACGCAATTTAATTCCCCTAATTTAAATGGTTTTAAGCCGGTCGAATCAGTATTTTTCAAGAAGCGTTTAGAGAAAAATATTTTGCGAGATTACATTTTCCGCTTTTTCCCTAAATCCAAACGTCAGGAAATGATTTTGAACACAGAGGAAATTTCTAGTATTTATCACTTCCCAAATCGAAACCTAGATACTCCACACATAGAATGGTTGGAGGCAAAAAAATCACCGCCTCCGTCTAATCTATCAGCGGAAGGATTAGTACTTGGAGAATCGGAATATCGAGGAGTGAAAGAAAAAGTTCGTTTAGCAACCAAGGATCGTAGCCGCCATTTGTATATGATCGGACGGACTGGAACAGGTAAGTCTGTGTTTCTTGGTAATTCCGCAATTCAAGATATTCGAGCTGGCAAGGGAGTTTGTGTAATTGACCCTCATGGTGATTTAGTGGATAAAATTTTGGAATATATCCCAGAAGACCGAATTGATGATGTAGTTATCTTCGATCCTTCGGATACCGAAAGACCACTTGGTTTGAACATGCTTGATTTTGATGATGAATCACAAAAAGATTTTGTTGTTGGGGAAATGCTTTCGATTTTTCAAAAATTATATGCAGAATTTTTGGGTCCTCGTTTCGATCACATTGTGCGGAATGCCTTCTTAACAATTATGGCTGATCCTGCTTCCGGATCCACCTTGCTTGAATTACCAAGAATCATTACTGACACTGCTTTTCAAAAATTAAAATTATCAAAACTTAAAGACCCTGTTGTCCAGGCTTTCTGGGATCAGGAAATGTCTCAAACTAGTGATTTCCATAAATCCGAAATGTTGGGTCCGGTTATTTCAAAAATTGGTGCGTTCATGACCAATGAAATGATGCGGAATATTATTGGTCAACAAAAATCAACTTTCAACATCCAAGAAATTATGGATAAAGGTAAAATTTTATTGGTCAAACTTTCCAAAGGTAAGGTCGGGGAATTGAATATGAAACTTTTGGGTTTGATCATTGTTGCCAAGATTCAAATGGGTGCAATGGCGAGGGCAGCAATTCCAGAAGACAAGCGCCGTAATTTTTATCTCTATGTTGATGAGTTCCAAAACTTTGCAACTGATTCCTTTGAATCAATCTTATCTGAAGCGCGTAAATATGCTTTGAATTTAACAATCGCTCACCAGTACATTGCTCAAATTGAGAATGCAGGAGAGATGCATGGTACCCAAGCAAAACTTCGAGAAGCGGTGTTTGGTAACGTTGGGACGATTATGTGTGGTCGGATTGGTCCGGAGGATGCTGAGATTATGGAGCGGGTGTTTAAGCCAACTTTTGATCAATCAGACCTTTTAAATATTGATAAATTTCATGCTAATACAGTTCTTTCGATTGATAATGTTTCGAGTAAGCCTTTTGATGTGAAATTAAATTACTGGCCAGAAAATCCAAATCCAAAGATGCCAGAGATTGTAAAACAAGCATCTCGAATGCGTTTTGGTCGCGACAAGGCTGCTATTGAAACGAATATTGTTCAGAGAATGCAACTTGGGAAGCCAGCCCCACAACCTCGGGTCTCACAAGCTAGACCAAGTCTTAGGCCTCGACCTCAAGTGCCAGCAAGACCGCAGATGCCAGCTTCACCTCTTAGAGCTCCTGCTTCGCAACCTTTAACGCAACCAAGACCTCAAGTAAGACCTCGGGTTCCTCAAAAGTCGGTTTTGGATGAAGATCAAAAATAAAATTTTAAAAACAACCCATGGCAGATATAGAAAATACAATAGAAGAAAGAATGGATCTAGATAGTTTTTTTGATCAAAAAATGTTCAGGGATTTTGCGCGTGGAGATGGTGGGGTGGAGATTTTGTCAGCTCAAGAGGCAGGAGTTGAATCCGAAATAAAAACAGCGGGAATAGATTTGGAAAATAGAACATTATATTTCAACGAAGGTTTTATTGCTAAACTCGATGCAGGTGAGAAAGCTTTTACTGTTTTGCATGAAGGTGGGCATTTAAAAAAACTTTTAGAATTATTGGATAGACCAAATGGACATAATTTATATAAATCTTGGTACCGAGAGACTTCTGAAAAAAGGAGATATCATTTATTGGATAATTGTGTGGCAGATGCTGGGATAAACAAAGATGTGATTGATTATGCTCCGGTAGCAGAAACAATTGAGGAGAGATTATATGAAAACCATTTATTTAAAATAGAAGATGAGAGTGATGTTTTGGATATGAGAGAAGCTCCTAAGCATATTCAGTTTTCTCAAGTTTTTCCCTATGAAAAAGAAGGGACAAATAGAGTAGCAGAAGTATCAGAAGATGTAAGAGCAAAAATAGATGAATTGAAAGCCGAAGAAATTTTTCCAGGACTTTCCTTGTATGATTATCTAACCTCGGCTGGTATCCCAGAAGATTTAAGAATAAAGTTACAACGCAAGTATCTTTGCCCGATTATAGATGAACTTTTTGAAGAAGATGTAGAAGATCAAAAACAAAAAAAACAAGGGGAAAATAACCAGCAGCAAAGTGGTGATAGTGGTGAAGAACAGTTGGAAAGTACAAGTGAGGCTGATGGTGATCAGGGAGGAGACGAAAAATCAGAAAAGGGTGACCAAGATAGTGAGGGAGGTGAAGGTGATGAAAGTGATGGAAGTGGTGAAGGCAACAAAGAAGAAAATCCGGAAGACATGTTTAAAGGATATTATGATGAATTAGAAAAAGGGACTCCACATATAATAAATGAAGAAGATGTTGAAGAAGCAGTAAAAGACTATATAAAACAAGGCGGAAAAGGAGCGGGAAAATCAAATCAGCAAATTTTAGATGAAGCGATGGCGAGGGAGAGTGGAGTTTCAACTGAAGATTTGCAAAAATATAGAAATTTCTGGCAGCAAGTGGAGCAAATAAAAAATCCCGAAACTAATGAAGCGGTAGTGGAGGAATTACGAAAAATGTTTCAGAGAATTGTTAACGACAGAAAAGAAAAAAAATATATTCCAAAATATCCAGTTAAGGAGGGTGAAATTTTATCATATCCAGCCGAAGCAGTAGTTGCTGTTAAGAGCGGAGAAAAAGAACCCGAGGTTTGGGGGACAATTGAACCCAAAGAAAAACCTAAGGAAATGTATGGAGATTTTGATGTAACAATAGTTTCTGATCGATCTAGTTCTATGAGTTCAACGGAGGTTTTGGAACAGAAAAAAGCTGTTGCTTTGATTTTAGAATCACTAGCTGAGTTTAATGAATATTTAGATGATGTTAGAGTTGATTTAGAATATAATTTAAACATTAGAACTGAAGCGTGGTCTTTTGGAGATTCTGAGCAAACTGAAATCTTAAAACCGCTTTCTGAAGAGTTAACCGAAAAACAAAAAGTAAATGTTTTTAAGAAATTAGATGATGCTTCTGGGGGCTCGACTGACGATTTTGTAGTTTTGAAGAAAATAAATGATGATATTTCCGAAGAAGATATGGAAAAAATCAAAGCGGGAAAAATGAAGAAAATCATTATTGTGACTTCAGACGGTGGTTCCAGCGATTCTAAAAAATTACAAAAAAGCTTAAAGGAATTAAGAGAAAAGGGTGTAATCATTGCAGCAGTAGGAATCACAAATTCTGGTGAGCTAGTAGAAGAACAATATAAACCAGACGGTCAAGTTTGTGAGGATTCATCTAAGCTAGCCAATGTTTTATCAGATTTATTAAAAGAACACTTAAGAGAGTTATAAAAATAAATTAAAATAATTTCATGAATGAAAAAGAAAATTATCATCGAATTGCCGAAGAGAGAGGGCAATTAAGAGGCACTTTGAAATCTGCTACTGGAGAGAGCTGGAAGGATATTAGAGAGGATTTTTCAGGTAATGAAGAAAAAGAAAATGGAGATTTTTCTGCCGCTGATTTTTTAGCAGGAATAGAATCTGGAAAAAATATAGAACAAGATGATACTTATAAAATTAAAAAAAGATTACGAGAACTTGATGAACAAGCAGCTGGATTTAAAGTAGAGAAAGGAGAATACAGTAAAATCAAAGGAGAATTAGAATCAGAAAAATTCAGTGGTTTTTATGGAGAAGTTTTGCAAATGAAACAAACTGTCTCTAGATTAAATTCAGTATTAGCTAAGCTCAAAAAACAAGAGTTTCAAATTTCTTCTCAGCGAAAGGGAGATATCACAGGTTCAGACAGGGTTTTATTGTCTGATTTGCATGTCAAAATTGGAGCTATCGAGAAAAGAAAATTTGATTTAACTGGCAGAAAAGAAGTGACAGATTCGAGAGATAGAGAAAAAACGATAACCCCAATCGTAAATCAAGAAACGGGGAAAATATACCGAGCCGCCGATCTATTAAGAATTCAAAAAGAAATAAAAGAAAGAGGTTTTGCAACAGTGGGAGAGATAGCTGAACGCAAAGCGGACATTTTAGAAAATATTCAAAACCAAATCCCCACTCTATTAGAAGGGCCAACAGGAACAGGAAAAACAGAACTCTTAATTAATACGGTGGAAGAAACTTTTGGACAAAAGGCAGAAGTTTTAAATTGTCATGAAAGAGTTGGACCATCAGAGATTTTCGGTAAAACCTTGCTTCGCTCTGCTAGTCAGTTAAATGATTCACAAATTAAAGATTTAAATAAAAAAATTACAGAACAATTGCAAAGATGGGAGGAAAATCAGGGAGTTAACAATAAAATTGATGAGGACTATTTGCACGAAAAAAGAATGGAAAATGATCGTTTGATTGCCTTGTATACTCAAGGCTCTGGTGCTACTGAGACATATTTCCAAGACGGAGTTTTGCCTAGGTGTTTAAAGAAGAATATTCCTTTGATTATGGATGAGTTTAATAACATGCCATTGAATATGCGTTTTGCTTTAAAGGAAATTTATAACAGAAAAGAAGGTGATAAAATAATTATTCAAACGGATTCCGGGGAAGCAATCCCAGTTCCAGCTAATTTTACTTTCTTAGCTTCGGCGAACTTAAAAGGTGATAAACATAAGGATAGATTTGAACTTGATGATGCTGAAATTCGTATTTATGATTCTAAACATATTGGTTATCTGAATAAGGAAGATCAGTATGACATCTCTTTGGTATCCTTAATGAATTTAGCTGGAGAAGTTCCGGTTAATGAGTTTGAGACGACTAAAATTTTAGAAATGCTAGTTAAAACAGCTAAAGAATCTCAAGTGGGGTACATAAGTGAATTAGATTTTGAAGATTCCAGAGGTGAAAAAGCTACTTTAGAAAATGCCGTTTTTGACCCCGGGCAATTATTTAAGATGGTCGCTTCTTACAATTCTGTTGCCCATAAAAAAGATTTTTTAACCTATTTAAATGAAAAGATTTTAGCATTTGTGAATAAAGGTGGTTATGAAAAAGACCGTGGGCATTTAGTTCAGCTTTTTCAAAAAAATGGATTTCTACAAGGTAAAAGTAAAGAAGACTTTAACGGCGGTGTATCCGAAGCTAATCTAGCTTTTACTAATATTGAAAATATTTTTGAAGGTTCGAATGAAGATAAAGAAACTTTAACTTTGGAACAAATTGCCGGGCTTGATCCTTTTGGAAATGAAGCTAAATTGCGTAGAAGAGGAGTTGAGGGTGTTATAGGTGAAGGTAGTTCGGATGCGTTAGGACTTGAAGGACCAATTGCCGAGCAATTAGAAACCGCAATAGAGATTTTAAGTGAAAAAGAGGTAATTGGACCAACGGATCTTAGGAATATCTGGGGAATCGAGTTTCAACCAGAACAGATCCCCGAAATCCCTTTCTCAAAGGAAGAACTTGAACGTGCTGGAGAGCTTGACCAATACCTTATCTTACGTGTTGCGGATCACACGTCAGATGGACGACCATTTACAATGCAAACAATGAATGCACTTAAAGAACAAATATTTGCTGATGAGGGAGGTGGCAAACTATTATACTCTGGTGATGGTCAAGGTGGTGTGGGAGATGATTGTTGGTACAAAGGCGAATCATTCTTCACAGAAAAAATCCTTCAATTCAAATGGGCATTAGTCTCTAAAGAAGTAATTCCGGATTCACTAGACCAAAATTATCTAGAACAAACCGAAACAATCATTAAATATCTAACAGAAGAGGTATTTAAGGATCAAGAAATGCCAGTGGAATATCAGGAAGCAATTGCGGAATTTGAAGCTCAAAAAGCTGAAATACAAGAATTTATGTCATCAAATTGGAGAAAAGCCGCCGATCAACTAGCAAGTCTCAAAATCACCACCCTTACTCGTCAAACACCTGTAGAAGTTCTTTTTGATGACATCACCTATTTCCTTAAAAACAAAGAAAAACTTCTAGAGAATACTTATACCTGGACAAGCGTCC
>SDBS01000276.1_pt1 | contig 47036 bp, 44 predicted proteins | sample 2277091 | NCBI WGS metagenome assembly SDBS01 (sample SAMN10404972, study PRJNA504765) | marine sediment metagenome | isolation source: marine sediment core GS10_PC15, 163 cmbsf | place: Arctic Ocean: Southern Knipovich Ridge | collected 2010 | reverse complement strand
GATAACACTGGGCGTGTTCGCGAGGTGGCCGTCCGGGCCGCCAGGCCCGGTTGGCGCGGCGGACGCTCCTGCGGCCTACGTGACAAAGGTCATCTGAGCGAAGGGCCTCTGGCCCGTAGCCGCGAACACTCTGTTATACGAGGGACTGTCCATTTTCAGCGTCCTCGTAACTCGGAAATCCATTTGTTTCTATCAATCAGTTCATTCTCCCAGCCTTCCTGATGAAGTGCACTTGCGGGAAGAAAGAACTCATCCTTTTCAGAATAGATCCTAACATAACGAGGGAATCCTATTTCCGTGATGATAGATATTTCGTAGCCACACGAAGGAGAAAATAGATCTTTAACCTTGTATAAATCGAATGTCCCACAGTCTCCATAGGCAAAGCTCGAGCCCCAATCATCAGAAAATAAGATCAATCTCGGCTGTCCGTTTATCAATACGTAGAATTGCCAGCCACTGAATACTACTAAGGAATCCCAACATATTGTCTCCTGTGAAGACAAAAGATAATCTTCGTTTATCTTGAAATATTCAAAACTCTCCCCAACGGTGAATTTGAGCTCTCGAAGATCTTCATCGCCAGACAATATGCCCAACTTGACCATGCTCTCGCGCTGTTCTTCCCACCATTCTATCTCTGTAAACCTTTTTGCAGCTGCTTGAGCGTCTCTATGATCTTGAGGATCTTGGGATTTTACGCACACGGAGATTAGTAACAGAATAGCAAATATTGTTGTTATCTTTCGCTTCATCTTACTCTAGACAGTCTCTCGTATAACATTGGTCGTGTTCGCGAGGTGGCCGTCCGGGCCGCCAGGCCCGGTTGGCGCGGCGGACGCCCTGCGACCGCCGTGACAAAGGCCATCTGAGCGAAAGGCCGAAGGCCTGCAGCCGCGAACACTCTGTTATGTGTCGTTGCCTTATCTCCTATAATGGATAGAATAATTCGTAATATTCTAAATCGTTTAAATATGCTTCGTCATACCACCATTCTGGGAGAGGTTCTTCAGACTTGCTATACCAGTGTCCAGCGAAATCTAGTTTTCGATTTACAAAACGAAAGTAGTAAAATTCTTGAAATCCACAGCCACCAAAGGTATCTCGACTCCCACAATACGAATACAGAAATGAAAGCGTGTCACCAAATGCTCTTGGGAATATATTTGTCCAAGGATACCATGGCGGCATTCCATTTGGAGCAGTGTTGATAATGCCAGGTAGATTAATATAGTAATCGTCAGCAAGAATTTTCATGTGTGAACAGCAGTTAAATCTAAGCACATAGTATTGCCCCACATAGGGATGCTCATAGTCGAAAAGAGTATCCAAATTGAAAAAAGTATTAAGGCTGTCCCAGGCGGGGTAATCCCCCGAATCAATTCTTAACTTAGTTGTATCATCCGCAACGACTCTAAGTTCATTGTGAAAGAAGGGAAATTGAAAACTAATATCTAAAATGCGTGGATACTCATCGCCATATTCTGACTCGATCTCTCTTATATCTTTTTCCAACTCAGAGTAATAATCAAATGAAGGAAACACTTCATTGGTCAGGTACAAATCCATTAAAAGAGCATTAAGATCACAGTCATCATAATCGCAAGTACTTTGAGGGGGACTTATTCCATCCTCACAGCAAATTATTCCGGAAATACAGAATATTGCTAAAAGCAATAGAATGCTTTTATTCATGGCGTTCATTCCAAGCTCCTCCCGGGCAATGACACATAACATTGGTCGTGTTCGCGAGGTGGCCGTCCGGGCCGACAGGCCCGGTTGGCGCGGCGGGCGCATCAGCGGCCGCCGTGACAAAGGCCATCTACGCGGAAGGCCGAAGGCCTGCAGCCGCGAACACTCTGTTATACGGCGTCCCGGCACCTCTTCATTTCAACATACTCTATTATCTATGCATGGCTTTGATTGCACCCCAGGTAGTCTCAGAAACCGCAGTAGGATCAACGTAATAATCCCCACAGTTCCAGCATGAATCGTTGAACGTGAAACATGTATAAAAGCCAGCAGCAACCCAAGGACGCTCACCGGAACAAATCTTTACACCCATTAATTGAGTGTCATCATGAGGATATAACCAATAACCTGCCGGCGTCGTATTTGGAGCCATCATCGTAAAACATGCGATCCAGAACATATCGGTCTGGCAACTCGTGAATTGCATACTAATGCCCGGGGATCCGTACCAGACTCCGGTTGTAGAATCAGAAACAACAGGACTTTGAAACCACACAGTTGAAAAGTGACTCTCAGGGATGATCATCTTGAATTCGGCACCAATAGCACCTTCATCACCTGGCTCTAGAAATATATAGAATGAAAAAGGGAAATAGGAACCCTGAGTATAGGTTTCACATGTTGTTACTTGCTCATCGCCCCAGAGGCTGAACATCTGGGAATGACTGGCTGGTGCAAACGAGCACAATAGTATCAAGAATGCGAAGGAAAAAAGAATTAGCCTCCACTTCCGAGATTCCATATGCAGATTACACCTAATCATTTCGATTACCCCCCTTTATAAATATTATATCACACTCAACGGGATGCCGTATAACATTGGTCGTGTTCGCGAGGTGGCCGTCCGGGCCGCTTGGACCGGTTGGCGCGGCGGGCGCTCCTGCGGCTGCCGTGACAAAGGCCATCTCAGCGAAAGGCCGAAGGCCTGCAGCCGCGAACACTCTGTTATACGATGACCGGCTGTCAATCAGACTTTAACAGTCTCTTTATTCGTCCCCAAGAGCTTGGTTCTAGTGCTACGTCTGTTCCAACCTGATGGTAGTTCACAGCCCAAGGACTACGGTCATCGTTCAGATAGACGATCCGCACTCGCCAGTACAGCGCTTCCCATACCTCTTGGTGTCCAGCGGCATATAGCCAACATGAATCCGTGAAGAATCGCACAGCGTCCCAAGGCCCATCAGGCGTCTGGGTATTGGAAAACTGGAGCTCGTATCCAGCAACTTCAGTAGGAGACACACCTGCGGGCAGCTCCCAGCAGTATTCAACCGGAGCATTACATGCATACCAGGCGTTCTCCTCTGGTGATGTGATCACAGGGGGGTCACCGATATCATCAACTAGAAACGATGCTTGAATTGAACTGCTTGATGGACAAAGGAATGCGACAACCATAATAGTAAGGAAGATAATTCGATTCATCAATACCGCCTCCTCATGTAAACGTTCAACCTATTCCAATTATGCATGTATTCTCTAGCCGGTTTTCGTATAACATTGGGCGTGTTCGCGAGGTGGCCGTCCGGGCCGCCAGGGTCGGTTGGCGCGGCGGGCGCCCTGCGGCAGACGTGACAAAGGCCATCTCGGCGAAAGGCCGAAGGCCTGCAGCCGCGAACACTCTGTTATACGCCGGCACATTCTTACTGAACTATCACTCTATTTCAATCATTCGGCTGAATCCATGCGCTTGACCTTTGAAGTATTTTGTTTCTTTCCCCACAGATAATCTAACAATCGCCAAGTTATCAGGTGCAAAATCTTCAATAATGAAATTGAGTTGATATCTTCCCATCTGAATGGGACCTTTGTATGCCATATGTACAAGGTCTTTGCTTTCGCTCAACAAGCTTATACTCATTGTATCTGGGGAAAGATTGAAGAATACTATACCGGTCACAGGACCAAATATATGACGCCATTCTTTTGGGGGTCTGATGAATGTTGTTCCACTACTATCCCCAAATATTGCATGACAGTGTTGGCTAACGTGAATCGTATCAATATTTGAAGTTTTAAAAGAGCTGTGAAAAACAATCAGCTTTCCATACTCTGGATCTAGGATTTCAAATCCGTTTCCCTTAGGCAGATCACGATATAGAGGTGCAGTCGCACAAGATAGGAAAATAATGCATGCAAGAAAGATATATTTCATTCTATTTGATTCATGTGCTGGCGTATAACATTGGTCGTGTTCGCGAGGCGTCCGCCCGGGCCGCTAGGCCCGGTTGGCGCGGCGGGCGCTCCAGCGGCAGCCGTGACAAAGGCCATCTGAGCGAAGGGCCCAACGGGCCCGCAGCCGTGAACACACTGTTATCCGCCGGCCCCCATCCCTAGGTTACTCGGCAGACTATTGATATAGAGAGTAAACTCTTCACCCACCTTTTGCTCCGAAATACTATCGCAAAATATTCTGACGACGTGAATTAGATCCGCCGCTATATTCAAGGACCATGCCTTATCCTTCACATTCAGTCTTTCGATTGACAAGTGAGCTATCTCTTGACCTACTCTTCTGTTGATGTTTTTTAACTTGTCTGATTTCTTTGGTCGAACTTCCTTCCAGTCTTTGACGTGATCGAAATAATCAGAGGCAATAACATCTGTAGGTTTCTTTCTTCTGCCATATAAGAAGTCTAGTATCAATCGTGCGTGTATCGTAAAAGATTCGATTAGTGCATTGCGAATTGTCTTATAGTGTTCGATGTCTGAATAGAGTTCTTCGAAGGACGATAGTATACGAGACGTCTCGTAGAGCATTTGAACTTCATATTTGAGTGCCTTCGATATCTTGATTAGTTCAGCATTGTTATGTTGCTTGCTTGTCATAAACCTCCAAGGGGCTGGCGGATAACAGTTTATTTGTGTGTGTCAGGTTTATCAATTCGTTGATATTTGGATCGTTTGCGCCGGTTAGTTGCGGTAATGTCAGGAGGGCGGGTGGGGTGTTTGGGGTGGGCGGCGGCGTTTGTGCCTGACAACGGTGTTCTTGTCGATATTGTCGCCGCTGCTTCCCCTCCCATCATCCTGTCCAGCGGGCTTACGATCCGTGCGATATCCCTCCGTGTTACATGTGTATAGATCTGCGTCGTCCTGGCGCTCTTGTGCCCCAGCAGTTCCTGAATATACCGCAGATCAGTTCCGCTTTCAAGGAGGTGCGTGGCGAAGCTGTGCCTGAGAACATGGGTGCTGAACTCCTTTTTGATTTTGGCACGCTCTCTACCCTCTGAGACGACGTTCTGGACCGATCTCGTGGATAGATGAGAACCTTTATTGCTTCCGGGAAAAAGATATTTTTTCGGTTTCCAGGCCATGCAGTAATCACGAAGCACGTCCAGGACGACTTCTGAGAGCACTGTATACCTGTCCTTGCGTCCCTTGCCTCCCCTTACCCTGATGAGGTGTCGATCCGCATCGATGTCTTCCGGTCTCAGCCTGACGACTTCGCCGACACGCATCCCTGATGAGTACATGAGCATCAGGATTGCGAGATGTTTCCTGTTTCTGATCACTGCGAACAGCCTGCCCACTTCCTCCTCGCTCAGCACGGACGGCAGCTTGGACTCTTTTTTCGGACGGGGCAGATCTTCGATGATGACCTGCTTATTGAGGACCCTGCCGTAGAAGAACTTCAGGGCGCTCACGGCCTGGTCCCTGTATGTTGCGGAGACTTTCCTCTCAACTGCCATGTGCAGCAGGTAGTTTTTAATATCGTCAGTGCTCAGTTCGAGCGGACTCTTCCCGAAGTGCCTGACGAATTCGGTCATGTGCTGGAGGTACACCTTGATAGTTCTCGGGCTGTAGTTGCGGATTTGCAACTCCTTGCGCATAGCTTCCTTGAATCTGCCCACGTCGTCACTTCCCTTCCCCGCCCACGGCAACCGAAGCTGCATTTTGTCTATTCTACATCCTGTCTTTCCCTGATGTCATGTCTTTTTCGAAAAACCATACGTCCCGACAGGTTGTCCGAGTGACCAGTATTCCCCGTTCACATAGGTTATCAGTGGGATCTTCGAGAAATCGAGCTTTCCGCCGGTCATCACGTCCTCATCGGCGTGTTTTGCGACTACTTCACCGATAAACATATGGTGGACACCTACCGGGATCACATTCCTGACCTCGCACTCGAGATTTACCGGACATTCCGCTACGAGGGGGGCCTGAACTATCTTCGCAGGCGCGGCGGTCAATCCGGCCTTATCGAACTTGTCCCCATCGGAACCTGATATCACTCCGCAAAGATCAACGACCCTGGCCATATCCGCGGTCGGAATGTTGACCGTGAAGCAGCCCGATTCAGCGATCATCCTGTAGGAATGTCTCTCCGGCCTTATCGAGACATGCACGGTCGCCGGATCGGAGCAGTCGATTCCGCACCAGGCGATCGTCAGGAGATTACGTCCGAGTTCCTCGTGTGAACATGCGACGAGGACGACCGGGACGGGCGCCATGATGAACGATCCTTCGAGTTCTTTCTTCTTGTGCATAAGATTCTCTCAATCAGAAAAGTAATATTTATTATATGAGCACCTGCTGCTCCTGCGGTACGAAGGCGAGCAGGTCAGTACTTTCAATATCGGATTCGAGCAGTTCTGTCACGTCAACGCTGCTCTCGATGAGCTGCCTGACCGGCCAGACGTATTTCATCGCGTCTATTATGATCGCCCCGGCGAGGCGATTCTTCTCTATCGTCCACCTCATGTACGAGCCATCCTCGAATTTCCAGGACCTGAAGGTATAACTGGTTTCGTCCCTCGGATTGAAGAGTCCCAGAACGGCATAGAAAGACTCGAACACGCTGCTCGAGTTGAGCATGGTCCCTTCGCTGAACGGTTGTTCCTCTGCTGCCATGTTTATCGCCGCCGCCTGTCCCTGCAGCGCCGATGTGAGCCATGTGCGCGTCGGAACGGGCCTGGCGCCGGGCGCTGTTCTGACAGCGCAGCAGTCACCGGCCGCATATACGTTCTCTGCGCTTGTGCGGAGAGTCCCGTCGACGATGACGGACCTGTCCACTTCTATGCCGCTGCCCTCGAGGAAAGCGACATTCGCGCTGATGCCGATCGCCGGCGCGATCAGGTCGCAGGGTATCGTCTCTCCTGCTTTTGTCGTGATGCCGGTCACCCTGCCGCCGGCGCCCTCGAAGGCTTCCGCCTCGGTATTGAAACGTACATCGACGCCTTTTACGTAGAGCTGGTCCTCTATTATCTTCGCGCCGTCCCTGTCGAAGAGCAGGCCGAGGAGCCTGTCGCCGCGGACAAGCAGCACGACCTCGAGTCCGAGCTGCAGGAAATTATCAACGAGCTCGAAACTGAGTATTCCACCTCCGATCACGACTGCCTTCTTCGCTCCATTCTCTATATTCCGGAGGAAGTTGTCGACACATCCCAGGCCCCGGTAGCTGCAGACTCCCTCGAGTTCCTGGCCGGGCCAGTTCATCATGATCGCCGCAGCTCCCGTTGCGATAAGGAGCCTGTCGTACTCGATCGAGCTGGATTCGTTGTATGTGATCCTCTGTGATCCTGTATCTACCGATCTGACGGAGCCTCTTACGAAGTCTATTCCTGCCGACTCGAACCAGCCATCGGGTTTCGCGAATATCTCGTCCCGTTCGATCCTGCCCTGGAAGTAATCCGACAGCGCGGCCCTGTAGTAGTAATCCTCGTCGGAAACGATCGTGATCCTGCCCGCGGGGTCCAGGTCGAGCAGTTCTTCCGCCGCCGATACTCCCGCGATTCCAGCGCCGATGATCACATATTTCTTTTTTTCGCTCATTGTCCGCTCTGTTCTCTTCAGTCTGTTCAGGCCTTTTCTTTCATCAACCCGGAGTTCTCGATGGCCATCTCCAGGACATCTATGATCTCCACACGGGGATCGGGATGCAGGTTGAAAGACTCGAGACAGGTGACGCATTCGATCGCCATCTTCTTTGTGCCCGTTCCGGCCGCTTCCTCGAACCTGTCGCGGTGTATCTCCTTGAGCTGCTCTGGATTGGATTTCATCGCCCAGTACCCGCAGCACAACGTATTACGCGGCCCGGAGCGTTCCATCTCCACGACCTCGGCGACTCTGGAGAGCAGATCCCTGACGGGGCCGGACATCCCCAGTTTCCTGCTTATATGGCAGGAGTCGTGATATGTGACCTTCTCACCCGAATTCTCGAGTCCGAGTCTGTCAGCGTGTTTGAGTATCCACATCGAAGGGGTGAGGGGTTCGAATCCCGCTTTGTACTTTCTCTTTATCTTCACCAGCGATACGAAGCACTCCGCGCAGCCGGTCACGACCTCTTCCGGATCTGATTTCTCGATGAGACGGAGAAGATATTCATGGTAGTCCTCGGCCGGTCCGGTCTCTCCGGCGAGGAGCTGCGGCCATCCGCAGCATGATCTGAAGCCGCCGAGCACCTCGTAGTCGAGGCCCAGGGCCTCGGCGATGTCGATCAGCTGATGCGCCGAACCTGTCGGTGTGAATATGTAGCAGCCGAGGTAGAAGAGCAGAGGGGACTTTTTGAACCTCTTCTTGTCGACATGTCTGCCGAGGCGGCCGATCTTCCTCTTGAAAACAAAGTTGAATGCGCCGATCAGGAGCGGATTCCTGTCGTGTCCCTTCATCCGGAGGTATTTGCGGTATGCTTCCGGCTCGATATCCTGCATGCCAAGCTTGGCCTTGAGGTAGAGCATCATTATCGACCGGCCGGCCGTCGTGGGACAGACTGCGTCGCAACGGCCGCACTGAATGCACTCCGCGGCGAACCGGGCCACTTCGGGTGGAACCGGGGTCCCCGGCCTGGTGGCTTCGTTCAGTATCTTTATGGGCATCTCCGGATCGACTACCGGGCATACCTTCATGCATTCGTCAACGCCGATACAGTTCTTCAGATTATAGTCGACCCAGCTTTCAAGCTCTTCAAGGAAGGTGCGCATCTATTCGTCCCTCGATGTCCCGTGGGATTCCGGTTCTTGAGCTTCCGGTCCCGGGGGCGCCTGCGCGGGCTTTTTCTTCAGCTTCCTGTAGATCAGCGGGATGAACATCAGCAGCACGAACGCACCCAGGGCGAGGAAGAACTGCAGTGAGATGATGTTCTCGAGAGACGAGCCGAGGAGAGCGTTTATGAATCCTCCGGGAATCATGCCGATAAACGACGCCATGGCAAAGTCGCGGAACCTGATGTTCGACAGCCCCGCGCCGAAATTGACGGCGTCGTACTGGAAGAGAGGAACGAGCCTCATGAACAGTATTACCTTGAATCCCTCATCGGCAGCCTTCTCGTCGAACTTCTTGATCCTCCCCTTGTGCAGCCACTGGAACGACTCGATGAAGCTTCTGCCGAAGTATCGCGCGATGAGAAACGAAAGGCATGAGCCGATCGTCGCTCCTATCAGGATATACAGCGTTCCGAGCCATTTACCGAATGCGAGCCCGCCGGCTAGCGACATTACGCCTACAGGTATGACGAGGACGACTGCGCGCGCCGCATAGAGGGCTATGAATACCAGCGGGGCAAGAGTTCCGAAGCTGAGGATGAATTCCTTCACCTTCGTCGGTGTGAACTGCCCGATATCGAGTGGTGTGAATTTGAAGGCCGCTACGATCGCGAGCACGATCACTATGAGGGTGACAAGCTTCCAGTAGGGCCTTGAGTGCACTCTCTGTGTTTCATCAGTCATGTATTGTCTCCGTCCGGGTGAGCGGAAATGATACGATTTGCGAGGTGGCCCGGATCGTCCGAAGGATGGCTCATTCTATCAGAATATCAGTTTGATGCTACTTAAATAATTCGGCGACAAATCGTGTTGTGTCCGGGAGACGATTCGGGATCTGTCCCGTCTTCAGTTCCTCAGCAAGGCGGCTGAGGTCCTCTATCGTGTCCACATCGTACAGTTCTGTCAGCATGGCGATATCGAGTTTTGCTTTTATCGCTGCCTGCATGGTCTTTTCCAGCACTTCTGAAGTGCCCCAGTCTATTCCACCGAACAGCCCGGGCCTGGGGCTGGTAAGCCCCATCAGATAGTATCCTCCGTCTTCAGCGGGACCGATCGCCACATCGTGATGGTCGAGGAGGTTGAATGCGTGCTCTATCCCCTTATTGTCGAGAACCGGGCAGTCGGTCCCTATGAGAACGGCCCTTTCGTAACCGAAGCGGGCATCAGGGCCGAGGACCCTGGTGAAGGCGTTGTGTTCACGCTCGCCCAGGTCGGCGCCTTCCTGGGCCTCAAGCCTTGTGCCGGAGCCGAGCCAATCGGCAAAATCGTCTCTTCTCTCCGGCGGCGAGAAGAAGACGATCGTATCAAATGCCGGATCATCGGAATGGGCGGTGATGATATCAGCGGCGATCGCCCTGTGGAATTTCGATGCCTCTTCGGTCGAAATGGCTGGCGTCAGGCGGGTCTTGACCTTCCCCGGTTCGGGGTACTTGGCAAATATGATAAGAACGTTGTTCATGTTCGAAATTCTGTATATTCGATGATCTCTATGAATGTCTTGCACTACTAATCGGTGAATTTCTCGTTGAGCGTCCAGTCGTACTCCATGTATTTCAACTTCGGGCTCATGTCGACTATGTATTCGCTGATATCCTGGGGAGCGTAATCGACGATGAACTGGACGAATCCGCGATCATGGCTGCTGTATCGTTTGAGCCATTCGGGAGTCTTGACATTCTCCGGTTTGTCGCTCTTGTCCCATCGTTTGAAATCATCACGGTACCACTTGAAGATCTTGGAGACGTACAGGACATTGTCTTTCCTGTCGAGGCGGACCTTTTCTGTGTCGGCAATGAACCTGATCGCGTCTTTGCCGAGCTGTTCATCGATGTTCTCCGCTGAATATGCCCTGTCGAGAAGTACCGGACAGCCTGCCGAGGCGCATACGATCGAGAAGTGTATCCGGGGGTCCGCAAATTCCTTGCGCAGTATCCCGTGCTCGATCCCGTCGAGGGTCACCGGGCTGCCGGCGAGTTCGATAAACTCCGTCTTCCAGAAATCCTTGATCTGCCTGATGCTGCTCTGCGGGAACCGTCTGCGGGCGAAGAAACCGCCCTGCTCGATCGGGTAATTGATCAGTATCCCGTGTATCGTGACGGCGTTGTAGGCATTGATCCAGAAGGCCATCCGCTCCTCACGGTTCCATGACTTGTAGTCCGCGGCGCTTGTCTCTGTCAACGCCGCGAGGTATGCATCGAGGCCGCTGCTGTCCTTCTTCAGGGCGGAGTATTCGACGAGGCCGTTCACTGTATGCTTCTGCAGGATATCGTCCCATCCTGAGTGATCGGGACCCTGGGCGGATACGGCGCTGTTCGGCGGAATGGATGAAGCAGCGAGCAGAATAATTGTCAGGGCGGTCATCAGGGGAAACGATCGGGATATTTTCACTTTTTCTCCTCCTGTGTGTCAGCTGCACTTTCAGTACTGTCGGCCCTGGCCCTGTACATGCCTGCGAGCCTTTCGGGAGATACGCCGAGGCTGTAGAGGATCTTCAGGATGTCATTCCTTATAAACGCCTTCATCGGGCCCTCGGCGGCGAGCTTTCTGTCTGATGAGGGCAGTTTTTCATCGAGGATCACGATCTTTCCCCTGCGCCGGAGCCTCTTCGCGAGTTCGACTTCCTCGAATGCCGGGATCTCCCTGTATCCGCCGAGATCCTCGAATACCGTTCTTCTCACGAAGATCCCCATGTCACCGAAGAGGTTCTTTTTTATCCTGTTCTTCCAGTGAGCGAGCAGGGTCGCGAGGGAATAGTACCACCTGCCTCCTGTGAGGTCCCATCTGAATCCGCCTGCTACTACTTCCGGGTCCGCCATCGATGCCCTGATCTGATCGAAGGCGTTTTGAGGCGGCATGCAGTCAGCGTGAAGAAACCACAGGATATCGCCCGAGGCCCCGGCAGCTCCCCTGTTCATCTGGACCGCCCTGCCTCTCGGGGATGTGATTATTGTGGCGAGCCCTTCTACGCTTTCCGGAGTGCCGTCGCCGCTGCCGCAGTCCGCCACGATGATCTCCGCAATGGTGTTCGTATCTGTGATAGAGCTCGATGCGCTGATGGCGCGCAGGCGCTCGACGAGCGGACGCAGGAGCAACGCCTCGTTCCAGACGGGGATTATAACTGATATGGCAGGGTTTGAAGGACCGGTCATATTTCAGGTGATCCGGAAGCCTCTCAGCCGCACTTGGAAAAACCGCATTCGCGGCAGACAGCGCAGCCTCCCTCGTGCTCCATCACTCCGCCGCAGTCGGGGCAGAAGCCGGCGACCTTGTCGAGATATCCCGCCGACATCTTCGCGACCTTGTGCCCGGCCGGGCTCTTCTCCTCGAGGAAGTACCTCTCTATCGCCCTCGCGATGGCATCGCTGCAAGAGAGGATCATGCCGCCCTTCTCCCATCCCGGGTTAGGGCACCTGATCCCGCGGAGCTGCTTGACGATCTGCTTCGGATCGAGTCCCGCACGCAGCGAGAGAGAGATCAACCGGCTGATTGCCTCTGACTGCGAGGCGCTGCAGCCCCCCGCCTTGCCCATCTGCGTGAAGACCTCGAACGGGCCGTGCTCGTCCTCGTTGATCGTCACGTAGAGGTTTCCGCAGCCGGTCGTCATCTTGTGGGTCTTGCCGGTCGTCACCTCGGGACGCGGCCTCGGCTTGAGCAGCCCGCCCAGGTCATCTCCGAGCTCAAGTTCGCCGTCTTCGGTCTCTCGATTGACCGATCCGATGTTAAGGACCTGCTCCTGGCGGCTTCCGTCACGGTATATCGTTACGCCCTTGCAGCCCATCTCGTACGCCTTGATGTAGACCTCTTCAACGTCTTCCTTAGTGGCGGAATTGGGAAAGTTCACCGTTTTGGACACGGCGTTATCGGTGTACTTCTGGAAGGCTGACTGGATCCGGATGTGCCAGTCGGGCGCGATATCATGCGCTGTAACGAAGATGCGCCGCCATTTTTCGGGAATCTCCCCGATACCCTGAACGGTTCCCTCCTCGGCGATCTTCTTCATCAGATCCTCGCTGAAGAAGCCCTCGCGGCGGGCGATCTCCTCGAAGACCGGGTTGACCTCGACGAGCTCATCGTCATCCATTACATGCCTGATAAACACCACTGCAAACAGCGGTTCGACGCCGCTCGAGCAGGAGGCGATGATGCTCAGGGTACCTGTCGGAGCAATCGTCGTCGTTGTCGCGTTGCGGCGCTTCGGCGCGTCGTCCGTATCGTATCTGGAGCCCTTGAAGTTGGGGAAGGCTCCCCTCTCATCGGCCAGCACGAGGCTGGTCGAGGTCGACTCGCGCTGGATGAATCCCATTATCTCTTCGGCGACCTCGAGGGCCTCCTCGGAGTCATAGGGGATCTCCATTCTCACAAGAGCGTCGGCGAATCCCATAACGCCGAGACCGATCTTTCGGTTGGCCAGCGTCTGATCCTTTATCTGGCTGAGCGGGTAGCGGTTGACGTCGATCACATCATCGAGGAACCTCGTGGCCTTGTGTACCGTCTCGCCGAGCTTGTTGAAATCGATCTTCGCCTTCTCATCACTGGATGTGACCATGTGCGACAGGTTGATCGATCCGAGATTGCACGACTCGTACGGGAGCAGCGGCTGCTCGCCGCAGGGATTCGTACTCTCGATCATTCCCGCGTTGGGAGTCGGATTGTCCTCGTTGAGCCTGTCTATAAAGACTATCCCCGGCTCGCCGTTCTTCCACGCGAGCTCGACGATCATCTGGTAGACCTTCTTCGCCGATATCCTGTCGACGACATCGCCGCCGTGCGGATTGACCAGTTCGTAGTCGCGGTCGTTCTTGACCGCTTCCATGAACTCCTCGGTGATAGCGACGGAGATGTTGAAGTTGTTCAGCTTGCGGTTGTCCTTTTTTGCCGTAATAAAATCAAGGATGTCGGGGTGGTCGACCCTGAGGATCGCCATGTTGGCGCCTCTCCTCGTGCCTCCCTGCTTGACCGTCTCGGTTGCGGCGTCGAAGACCGTCATGAACGAGATCGGTCCGCTCGAGATACCCTTGGTCGTCTTGACCCGGTCGTTCCTCGGGCGGATGCGCGAGAATGAGAATCCCGTGCCGCCCCCGCTCTTGTGTATGAGTGCCGTATTCTTGATCGTCTCGAATATGCTTTCCATCGAGTCTTCGATGGGAAGGACGAAGCAGGCGGAGAGCTGCTGGAGCTCCGTGCCGGCATTCATCAGGGTCGGTGAATTGGGAAGAAAATCGAGATTCACCATCATATTGTAGTAGACGTCTTCCCACGAGAGACGGTTCTTGTTATCGCCGTAATGTCTCTCGGCCGAGGCGATATTCGCCGCGACCCGCTGGAAGAGTTCCTCCGGAGTCTCCGTAAGATTTCCGTTCACATCCTTGCGCAGATACCTTCTCTCGAGCACTCTGAGAGCGTTGTTGGAGATCCGTGGTTCGAGACGAGCCGAAGACATTCTAACCCCCTGTATTATAATAATTTACCTATGTTGAGGCAGCTATTCCCTTTGTGCCCCCCTGACGCCATATCTTGGGGCAAGTGCAAATATCGCATACTACATTTTGGGCGTCAACTGATTTTTCCCCCTTGCGTCAATATGTTACTTTTGTGGATAACCACTTGTAATTTATTCTAATTATGGTACTTACAGAATCACAGATGCGTTACGCCATCAAAAATACCGGTCGCCGGACGGAAAAAAGTATGCTATTATCGCCCGGGGCTGAGAATGGAGACGAGGTGAAACCGATGACTTTCAGGAAGATATGTTCAGGCATGGAGAGGACGGGACGGGTGATCAAAGACAGGTCCTTTTTCACGGATCCGGCAGTCAGAACGGCAGCTTCAGTGGTCGCGGCGGCGGTGGTACTGATCTTCGCGCCTTCCGTGTCACATTCACAGATATTCGGGCAGTACACCACCGCCGCGATCTCTCCCCTCGGCGAGGGCGCCGTTTTTGTCTCGGCCGGCGACGCGAGATTTCGTACGGGACTCGCTACGAGGTTTCTCATCACGGAGCGGAGCGATCTCGGGCTGCAGCTCGGGTACACCCGCACCGAGGAGATCGACAACTACGGACTCGGAGCGGACTACAAGTTCTACATAATAAACGAGGATCCTTCCACTCCGCTCGACCTCTCGGCCGACATATCTCTCGGGTGGCTCGGCGGCTCAGGTTACAGCAGGGGGATCATTACGGCAGCTTTCATGGTCAGCGGCATCATCGATCCCGATGCCATGATCAGGTTCGAGCCGTACATGTCGGTCGGGTTCATGGGGCAGTACTTCTTCGGGAAGGGGAGCTGCGACGAACTGAGGCCCGGCGCCTGGCCATGCGAGCGCGATGACTGGTCGGCCGATTTGGACCTGCTGCTCAGGGGCGGGTCGAAGATATGGCTGACCGACGAATATCATCTCTACGTGGAACTGGAGTACACCGGCAAGGCGGCGATAGGAGCGGCGATAAATGTCGTCTTCTGATCAGGCCGCGGTGAATGCCGGTTGATATTCATATACAGGAGTGTCAACTCGCCGGGATTCACTTGCGCTTGTGGATCACGACGGCGGTGATATTGTCCTCCCCGCCGTATTTTATCGCGGCGGCGATCAGTTTCCTGCAGGCATCCTCCGGATCACATTGCTCGACGATCGATCCGATCTCATCCTCGGGAACCATTGAAAACAATCCATCGGAGCAGAGCAGGAGCTTGTCGCCGTCTTTGAACGGGATCTTCTCGTGGATATCGGGAGCTACCTCGTTCCTCAGTCCGACGGCGCGCGTAAGAACGTTGCGGCGGGGATGCCTAATCGCTTCTTCCTTGTTGATCAGTCCCTTCTGGACCATCTCGCCGACGAGGCTGTGATCTTTAGTGAGCTGCTCTATCTTTCCTCCCCGGACCAGGTAGGCACGGGAGTCGCCGGCGTGCGCAATGTTGTAATGATCGGGGAAGAGGGCAACCGATGTGCAGGTCGTCCCCGCGGTCCCTTTCCTTCCATTGCCGACATGATGGAAGACGCGCCGGTTCGCCTCCCTGAAGGCGATGTCAAGAGCCTCCTTCGCGTCTTTTTTTTTCTCCGGATCGGAGTAGTAGATGTCGCCCATGACCTCGACGACCATCCTGCTCGCTTCCTCGCCTGAGAAATGCCCACCCATCCCGTCGGTGACCACGACGAGGACTCCCCTCGATTCCCGCTTGTCATCCGTCTCGGGATCGAATATCCCGTAGTAATCCTCGTTCCTCTCTCTCACCGAACCGCGATCGCTCGCGGCCGAGATGGTGAAGGGCCAGCTGCTGTTTTCATCGATCATTTCTTCATACCGATCGTTATCTGTATCGTATCCCGGATTGGTGTCTCAGATCGGCGGCCAGCTCTCGGGCAGCGTCAATCTCATCACCTTTGTCGAGGCGATCTCGATACCGGAGACATCCTGCGAGTCCCTCACTCTTTCCGGCATCCTGTCGGTCGCCTCGTACTCGAACCCGAATCTCTCAAAATACCCTTCGGAGCCCGGAGCGGCAAGAAGCCAGACACCGCTGCATCTGCCCGAAGTGTGTGCGAGGACCTTGCTTACCAGGGCGGTCCCGATACCCTCGCCCCTCTCGATCTCCCTGACAGCGACGAAGAGCAAGAGGCATTCCGTTTTGAATTCTCTCGATCCCGCTATACCGGCCAGAGATGAGTCAGAATCGAATATTCCGAAGAGATCGCATCCCGGAGAGTACCTTTTATCGAGGTGTTCCGACTCGAGCAGCCCGGCGATCTCCATCTCAAGTTTCGGGTTCAGCTCTGTTATCCTGAAGACCTGACCGCTCATATTCTCCCGCGTATCCCCGCTCGAAAAGTTGCGGACACCCGTACCGGGGAGGCTTGTATCCGCTGCCCGCTGATGATACATTACCGCGAGAGATTAATATCTGATGATATGAAGGTCAAGCCCTGATATCGAAATCCAGGGAGGAGAACGATTTGAACAGCAATACCGAGATCTTTCGCCGGATAATCGACGGAGCGGCGGCGGTCATATTCGATTTCGACAACGTGATCGTCGACTCCGAACCCTTCCACTACAGGGCTTATTCCGAGGTATTCGCCCAAAGGGGCCATACGATCGACCGGGATGAATACTGGGTGGAATGGACATCGAAGGGCGGAGGCGCCGAAGGCGAGATAAACAGATACGGGCTCGACCTCGATCCCGCCGGGATACGGGCGGAGAAGGACCCGGTCTACTCATCGTACTGCATCAATGGCGAGATCCCTCTCTTCCCCGATGCGGTGAGGATAACCGAGCTGTTCAGGAGCTCCGGGATCCGGACGGCTATCGCGTCCGGTTCGTACAGCCACGACGTAAAGGCCCTGCTCGCGGCGCACAATATCGCTCATCTCTTCGAGACTGTCGTCGGCAAGGATGACTCGGGACGCATCAAGCCGTTCCCCGAGCCCTACCTCCTCGCAGCCGCGAGACTCGGCCTCGAGCCTGACAGGTGCTTCGCCATCGAAGACGCGGAGAAGGGTGTCATCAGCGCCCACGCGGCGGGCATGAAGGTCATCGTGGTCGAGACAGAGGTCACGGCGGGCGTCACGATACCGGGAGCCGATCTGCATCTTCCGGATCTTGGCGGATTGTACGAGGTGATGGTCGAAGCGGAGATGGACTGATCCAGGGCGAACCATAAAAAAAGACGGCCGAGGAGGGCTACGGCCGTCTTGTCATATGTGGAGTGCGGATTTCCTTTTACCTTATCGTCTTCTTTTTAATCGCGCCCCAGCTCGATTCCTCCGTTGCGATGAATCCGTGGGTGAATGTCGTGTCCGTCGCGGCGCACTCGACGAAGGAATCATTTATCACCTGACCTGAGGCATCCTTCGTCAGAGAAAAAGCCTTGTAATAGATTATCGAGCCCTGCGGTGCGGCAGTGTCGTAGAAATACTGGTGCATACCGGGCGAGCCGGGCATCTCGACCACGAGACGTCCATCGCCGGGGCCGGTAGGAAAATGCGAGTCCGACCTTGCCCTTATCACCGTCGTGTTCCCCTCGCCGGAGATCCAGGTGAGCTTGACCGCGAGACCGTATCCGGCTGTGGCATCGAGTTCGACGACAGGCAGGTTGGGTTCTTCGCAGATCGGCTGCTGGCATGTATAGAGATACGATGAGCCGACATACCCGCCGTGGTGAGGCGAAAACATGTGATGCTCGTTATTGTACGAGTCGATCGCGTACATCCGGCCGGTAACCCTGTTGATTATGAGATTGAGCCAGGTCATCTCCGATCCCTCCGCCGGCTTGACCAGGACATGGCCGGCAAGTCCGGGACCGCATAGAGGCTGACAGGTGGTGAGTTTGAGATTGTACTGGAAGATCCCGTTATCCATGGTGGATGATTCATGGTAGATGTTTATACAGCTGCCGGGCGTAAATCCGACTATCGTATCGTTAGACTCCACACCGAACAGGAGGTAGCTCACGCCTTCGTGGACATTGTAGAACCAGACAGGAAACTCGATGATCTCCTCGCCGGGCATCCTGCTCCTGCTGCATATAATATCCGCGGGAATATCTTCGGCGCCGCCGAAATGGACGCCGAGCCTTACGAGATAGTCAAACTCGAAGAACCCGGGGGCGATCGAGAGCGAGCCGAAGCACTGGGCGTTCGCCCCCCCGGAAGGAAGAACCATTACAATCGTCAGTATAAAAACGGACAAGAAGAATAGGGGCTTCCTGCACATATAGCTGTAGCTCCTCCGTAGAAGTATGCCCCATCCACGAACCGAGATTTTAAAACCGCTCCCCAACAACTCAGATTATCGCATATAAAGCCGGAAAAGTCAAGAATGTACATATATCAGGACATTGGGCTTGCTTTCGTAAGGTTTTTTAACATCTGCCGGGATGCCTGGGGGATTAAGCGGGTCTTATTGTCCTGAGAGGTGTGGTAATTTCAACGTGTACCGGATATTTCCGCTGTTATTTCTCTTTTTTCTTTTCCCGGAGACGTCTCCAGTACTCGAGCCGCTTGATCATCTCTCTCTCGAATCCGCGCTCGACCGGTTCGTAATACCTTCTGCCGGCTATTTCCGCGGGGAAATACTCCTGAGAGACGACAGCATCGGGATCCTCATGTGGGTAGATGTACCCATCCCCGTAACCGAGATCCTTCATCAATCGCGTGGGCGCGTTCCTGATCCAGAGGTGCACGGGCAGGGGACCGTGCTGCTCGACATCCTTCGCCGCCGCGATGTAGGCCCTCTCCAGGGCGTTGCTCTTCGGAGCGAGCGCGAGGTATGTCACGGCCTGCGCAAGGGCGAGTTTACCCTCTGGCAACCCGATGAACCTTACGGCCTCCATCGCTCCGAGTGTGACCTGCAGCGCCTGGGGATCGGCGTTCCCGACATCTTCAGAGGCAAACCTGACGAGACGGCGGGCAACATAAAGCGGATCCTCACCAGCCTCGAGCATCCGGGCGAGCCAGTAGAGTCCGGCATCGGGGTCTCCCCCGCGAAGGCACTTGTGAAGCGCCGATATGATATTGAAATGTTCTTCGCCGTCCTTGTCGTAGAGGATGACCCTCTTCTGGACCGCCTCCTCTACACTGCCGCGTGTCAGTTTCAGCGGTCCCGAGCCGGGGAAGGACGAGATCGCCATCTCGAGGGCGTTGAGCGCCGTCCTGGCATCGCCATTGGCAAGATGCGCGAGGTATCCGAGGACCTCGCTGTCCGCATCGACCTGTCTCTTACCGAAGCCTCGCTCGACGTCATCGAGGGCAGCGCGGAGGATTCCCGCGATCTCCTCCCCGCTGAGCGGATTGAGGACAAATACCCGGCATCTCGACAGCAGCGGCGAGATGATCTCGAAGCTGGGATTCTCGGTCGTCGCGCCTATCAGTATTATCGTTCCGTTCTCTATATGGGGAAGAAAGGCATCCTGCTGGGCCTTGTTGAACCTGTGTATCTCGTCGACAAAGAGTATTGTCCGCCGGCCGTTGTATCCGAGTCTCTGTCCCGCCTCGCCTACTATCCTGCGGACGTCGGCTATTCCGGAGGTCACCGCCGAGAAGAAGACGAAATTCGCGTCGACCTTCCCCGCGATGATGTGGGCAAGCGTCGTCTTGCCGCAACCGGGCGGTCCCCAGAAAATGAGCGACGATTCGAGGGAGCCCTGCTCGAGCATCCGCCTGAGGATCTTCCCGTCGCCTACCACGTCGCTCTGACCGAAAAACTCGTCGAGAGTCCTCGGCCTCATACGCTCGGCGAGCGGAGAGGGTAAATCTGCTGCAAAGAGATCGTCCATCGGATTATCTGAGGTCTGATTTCCCGGTCATGAGTGATTCGATTTCCTGATCAGGTGTAGTCCGGTTCCTTGTCGAAGGAATGCTCGGTGCGCAGGAACCTCAGTGTCCCGCTCTTGCTGCGCAGGACGAGGCTGTTTGTCACCGCGCCTCCGGGGCGGAAGTTCACACCCTCGAGAAAAGCGCTCCTCGACACGCCTGTCACCGCGAACATTATGTTGCTGCCGCCGACCAGGTCCCTGATGCCGAAGATACTGACGTAGTCGCCATCGTCGTCTGCCGGCCCGTCCTCCTCCCTGACGAGCTGCCCCTGAAAACCGGCGCCGAGACAGGCCAGCGCCGCTGCCGTCAGAATACCCTGACGGGTGTCGCCCGTTCCGAGCGCCACATCTATGCCGGTGCCGGGCAGCGCCGCGGCGAACGCCGCAGCGAGGTCGCCATCGCGAACCAGTTCGATCCTCGCGCCGGTTCGCCTCACTTCATCTATAAGATCGTCGTGCCTCTCCCTCCTGAGGATGGCCACGGTGAGGTCCTCGACATATACACGCTTCGCCTCGGCGATCCTGACCAGCTGATCGAAGACGGAAATACTGAGATCGATGCAGTCAGCCGCCTCGCTGTCAACGGCGACCTTCCTCATGTATCTCGAGTTGAAATGTCTGAACGACCCCCTCGGAGCGAGGGCGATCGCGGAGATGGCGTTCCCCTGTCCATCGGCTAGCGAGCCCATCCCCTCGAGCGGATCGAGGGCTATGTCGACCTCGGGTTCTTCGCCCGCTCCGACAGTGTCGCCCCGCCGCAGAACGGCGTCGGGGATCTCGTCCCTCTCGCCGATTATCACATGTCCGGTGATCTTGATTCCCTTGATCACGAGGGCCATAGCCGCCGCAGCCGCCCTGTCGGCGGCTATTGGATCGCCCTTACCAAGCAGCCGGGCGGAAGCCAGCGCCGCCGCCTCGGTCGCACGGACCAGCTCAAGGGCAAGGTTGCGATCCAAATCTCTTCCTTCCTCATTCCTCCATGATCGCCGGCATGTCATCGTCGTGATCGCCCTGCCCGTTTTCTCTGGCGGTAACGACCATCTCGTTCAGCTCCTTCGCCATCTGGTACTGATGGATCGCGAAGATCACGGGAAGGAGGATGTACGCCACACCCGCGGTGAGCGGGATGGCAAATATCTGGATCACGAAAGTGAGCCAGAACCAGTTCCATTGACCGAGGTAGATGTAGCCGACCGGGCCGAGCAGTATCCAGCCGAGGAAAAAACCGAGCGATGCCGCGACCCCCGGATTTCTCGTATCATCGGGGACAGTGAGCCGGGTCAGTTCGTAGGCGTACAGCTTTCCGCCGCCGGGAGGCGCCTTCTCGAAGGACTTTCCGCAGCTCTCGCAGAAAACGTTGCCTTCCCTCGCTTCTTTACCGCAATGCTGGCAGTACATGATGTCTACCTCCGCTTTTGGAATCCTCACTTCATCTTACGTCAGCCGGAGGAGGATTGTTTCCATTACACCGAAGCATTCTATAGAACGTGAGCGTTGAATAACAATGGTTTTTTGTCGATCAACCGGTGTAATCACAGCTGAACGGCTCAAGAGGCATCTATCGGGTCCGGCTGTGACCCGAGCGCGGCGAGGCAGAATGAGTACTGTTACTCATGGGACTTTCGGCGCGCTTTCCTGAGACTCTCCAGGTTGACCGTGGCGGTCACATTCTCGGGATCGAGTCCGATGGCTCTGACCAGGAGGCGCTCTGACTCGTCGAGCTCTCCGATGGAGGCGAGCATGACGGCGAGATTTATCAGACCGGTCGGCCAGTCGGGCCTCTCTTCGACCACGGTCCGCTGGATAGCGACAGCCTCCTGCGTACGCGAGAGCCTGTGCAGGCACATCGCCACACGGTCGAGGTTCTCGGGAGTCTTCGAGAGGGCATTGAAGAGATCCAGGGCCCCCGCGTAATCGCCCCCGCGGAACTGGATCCTGGCAAGCCGTTTAGCCGCTTTCTCTTCGTACCGCTCATCGAGCATCTCTCGCAGGACCCTCCCTGCTTCCTCCACTCTGCCCGATCTCGCCAGGGCCTCGGCGTAATTGAATTTTACCTCGCGGTCGGCCGGATCGGCCGCCAGGGCCTCTTCCAGGGGCCTGACGGCGCGGGCAGGCTGGTTGCTCCTCAACATGAGGAGACCGAGCTGGTAGAGGAAATCGGATGTCATCCCGCCCGCCTCTTCCGACTTGACGAAGAGGGTCTCGGCGAGGACCGGATTGGTTTCCGCGATGAGCATCCCCTTGAGGCCGAGCAGATAGGAATCGTTCGGAGCGTAATCGAGCCCCTCGTCGACAATGGACAGAGCCGCATCCTCCTGCCCCCTCTTTATCCAGACGACGGCGAGGTTCCTGTTTATCACGGGGGTGTTCTCCGGGCCGCAGAACATCTTCGCCTCGTTGAGCTCGGTGAGCGCCCGTCCGCTCCTTCCGGTCTCGAGCAGCAGTACGGCGAAATTCAGGTGAGTCTCACATACCGCGTAATCTTCCAGCAGTGATTCCTCGAAGAGAACGACAGCCTCGTCGACACTGCCTGTCCGCCAGAGGGCCTCGGCCTTCTGCCCTTTCAGCCTCGGGTCCGTACCGTCGGCAGATTCGAGACTGTCGGCGACCATTATCACTTCTTCGTACGCGCCGCGCTCGAGAAGGGTCAGTATCCGCGTGTCGGCGCCGCTCCTCGCCTCGCTCCACCCCGCATCGGCCAGATCGCTCACTTTGCCGCCGCCGGCGCAGGCGCCCAGCAGCACGGCGGCGGACAGTGCCGCCGCGAGACAGGTCAGGCGCGCTTTTTTCGAGGCATGAATATCCATATATGGAGATGATAAGGTCGCATGGCATCGCGGTGCCAGAGAATTCTCGAGAGTGACTGCGGCGGGTAGTGACATCAGGCCGGAGAGGATCCTATTTTTTCAGGTCTGCGGCACGCTTCTCCTTGCTCTTGTGGCGCAGCTTTCCGAAATACTTGTTCAGAGGGTGATTGCGTCCCAGAAAGGGGAACACGGGCTTCTTCCGGACACCCATCCGCGAGAGTTCGAGCGCCGCCGGGGCGTTGGTATTGTCCACTCTGTACGCCTTCATGAACTGATCGCGCGCCTTCATCCGTTCGCCTCTCTCAAGGAGCACCCGGCCGAAATTGACGTACAGCATTGGATCGCGCTGGTTTCCTGCGAGCTGGAGGGCCATCCTGCACATCTTCTCGCCCTTTTCGGGATCACCCATCATCGACTCGCACAATCCCATCGTGGAGAGATAGACCGGATTCTCGGGCGAGATCTTCAGCGCCTGCTCGAGAAGCTTCAAGGCATCGCCATAATTATTTCTTTTAATATTTGCTTCCGCTTTGATGTAGAATTCCCTCGACTCGAAGGTATCCCTTGCTTCCAGCATCAGATTGGTGCTCAATTCTTATCCTCCGGTTGCAAAATCCAACCGGGCCGGCAGGGCAGTCAAATCCGAACCCGTTGTATAATCAGAAGTTACACATTACCTTAAGGCCGCGAGGCCGTTCTGCACCGGTTTTTGCAATAAATGTTCCGTAAAGACCGGCCGGGAAGGAACAAGTAATGCGTCAAAGGGGCCCTGAGGATAGTCCATATTGACAAATAGCGCATACTGCGCTATAATTTACCTACATTGGACGCATTCCTTCTGGATCGGAACGCGCGCTTTGCATCACAAGGAAGTGTGAATTGAGAACGACTCTTCTTACAGGCGTGCTGCTCGTCGGCGCTCTTTTTCTGTCTGCGGCCGGGGCGGACGCGGATGAAATCGGCTCGATACAGCTCGTCGGTAACTTCGCCGGGATCACGTGCGAACCGGACGATACCGCCAACAACATGGATCCTATCGGCGGCAATGTGTGGCGCAAGCTCAAGCTGATCAATGAGCCCGGAGATCCAGACACGATATATTTCAAGTTCACCGCTGACGGTTCGTACATGCCCGAACACTGGGGATGGTCGTTCGCGGACGGCTGGGGCATCGCGGGCTTCGGCTGGAACCCCCCCTCCATAGTCTCGATCATGCCGGACAGCGGTTACTGGTATTTCTATTTCAACGATTCCACATCGGAGTACTGGCTCGACAGGCCCGACGCCGTCATAGAGGGTATCCTCGAATCGGATCAGCCGGACGTTCCGGCCGGGGCAATAGTCAGCCTCTACAGCACGATCGACGGCCATGTGATATCGTGCTCTGAGTTCGATGGCCGGGCATTCGATTTTCCGAACCTGCCCGTGGGCGAATTCGCCGTCCAGGCCAGCGCTCCAGGATACAGAAACGCCGAGGTCACAGGCATAATGACCTCTTCCGGCTCTGCCGAGCAGATATCGCTGGAGCTCATTCCAGTGACCGCCGTCCAGGTCACGACGGCAGACTGCGAGAGGGTCGGCGGCGGAGTCGTCCTTTCATGGATCGCATACTGCTGCGGCGAGACGGTAGGATTCGATATATATCGCAGTGACAGCCCCGATCTCGCATCGGCGATCCGCAGGAACGAGGATCCCGTTTACGGGATCACAAGCTTCAACTGGTTCGACGAATGCGAGGATCCGCAGATCGACAGGTACTACTGGCTCATCGAGCTCGACGCGGTCGATCCGACGATAACGGGGCCTCTCTTCGCGCCAGGGCTTCCCGGAGTGCCCAGCTCGCTGGGACAGAACTATCCCAATCCCTTCAACCCGGCTACCACTATCCCGTTCACAGTCGGGTCGGCCGAATCGGGCAGCCGGGTCACAATGGTCTTTTATGACGTGTCGGGCAGGACGATAGCCAGACACGATCTTGGATCCAGGTCCGCCGGTGACCATTCATACGTCTGGAACCCGGCCCTCTCCTCAGGAAGACCGATACCTTCAGGCGTCTATTATTGCAGGCTGCAGATCGGCAAGCAGGTACTCACCCGCAAGATGATCCTGCTCAGGTGATGCCCGTCCGCGCCGCCGGGGGGAATCTGGATTGAACGGATCGAAACAGAGGAAAATCATCGGGGACATGATAGTCCCACAGACCCGGGTCTGCCATGCCCTGACCCGGGTCGACCTTTATTTGATGACATCCATGATCAGATCCGCCCTGCGCAATATTATCGCCCCGCTGATCCTGCTGCTCCTGCTGCCGGCAACAGCCTCGGCGACCGATGAGAACGCGCGCGATCTCGACAGGCTTCATCCCTCGAATATCTCGTCAGGCGACAGGTTCATCCCGGGAGATCCCGAAGCGATGGTGTCTTTCGATTTCGAGGGTCCCGTCCTGTACAATCCCGGCCAGGACGTAAAGGACCATACGATCGTGATCGCCGACGGCGTCTATCATGTCTTCTATATCGTGGCCAACGAGAGAAATTTCGGACATGCCACATCGACCGACCTCATCCGGTGGACATTCCACGAACCTGTGCTCTACAGGGGAGAGCCTGGAGACTGGGACGCCCACGACATCTGGGCGCCGTGCGTCGTGCCTATGGAAGGGTCTCCTGGCTATTACCTGATGTTCTATACCGGCGTAAACTCCTCTTCGGCCCAGCAGACCGGGTTGGCCTATTCGTTCGGCAGCCTCGACCAGTGGATCAAGGCCGGGGAAGAGCTGATGATGCCGTTTGGCTGCGATCCTTCGTGGTGCAACTGGGCAGTGGACAAGTACTGTCATTTCCGCGACCCCGGCTTCTTCGAGGACGAGAGCGGCTGCTACCTCACGCAGACTACAAGGACGGCGGACGATCTGGGGGCGGTGGCGCTTACAAGCGGAGACGGCTCATTCAGATGGAACGACGCCGGACCGATGTACGTACACGATAACTGGCACCTGCTCGAGAGCACGTTTGTCCTCAAACGCAACGGGAAGTACCACCTCTTCTTTACCGAAGAGGGCGTCGGCGGGATCTCGCACCTGTTCTCGGATTCCCTGATGAGCGGGTGGGATATCATTTACAGATCTATCATCGACTTCGGGGCCGCAGCGGAAATAACACAGACCCCTTCGGGAGCCGAGATCATCTCGAGGCACACATCATACCTCGACTACACGGGGGACAATGTCTACTCGATCAGATTCGACACCCTTACGTGGAGCGGCGATCACCCCATTGTCGATCTCGAGCCTCCGCTGGGGGAATGGACCATTCTCAGCGGAAACGCCTTCGCTCACCAGCCCGTATTCGGGAACGCGTTCGCCTTCAGGGGTGACGACACGACGAAGGTCGGTATGGAGGGCAACTGGTGGATCGGGACGGCGGAGAGGTTCGACGGCCCGATATTCGGATACAGGCCCGGATCAAGGCAGGGGGACGGCCCGAGAGGCGCCATCCGCTCGAAAACCTTCACGGTGACGGGCAGATCGATGAGCCTTCTCGTCGGCGGAGGATACTATCCCGATTCCTGTTTCGTGGCGATGATCGACGCCGGTACAGGCGAGACGATATACAGTGAGACCGGGCGCGGTGTCGAAGCGATGGATACGAGATCCTGGAATCTCGAACCGCACATGGGTGGGGAGTTCTACCTCGAGATCGTCGATGACTGTTCCTCTCCGATGGGACACATCAACGTCGACGCTATCGAGGAACTGCCTTTCCCGCCCGGTTCCGGAGCGGCCTCCACCCCCTCCGGCGGATCGGTGCTTCTGAAGGACGGGGAACCCGGCCCGTCTGACGCTCCCGCCGCCGCGGCGAAGAACGCTCCCTCTCCGGGCGTCTCCGGCGAGGTGTCCTGCTCTCCCAACCCATTCAATCCTGTAACGACTATCAGCTTTACTGCCGGTCCGCGAAGTCTCATCGAAGTGGTAGTATTCTCCATAGCCGGCAGGCGCATCTATACCGCGACCGCCATGACCTCGGGCGACGGGACCGGCAGCGTCGTATGGAACGGCAGAAGCGATAGAGGACATGCGGTCGCCTCCGGCATCTACGCCGCCGCCGCCTTTGAAGGGGGCAGGATCGTCGGCATGACCAAGCTCGTCCTGCTCAGGTAGGCTCCCCCCCTTTCTTTTTTTCTCGCCCGTCCTCGATCGGAATGGTATCTTGAACACATGAAACGTGTTGCATTGACAGTGATCATCATCACTGCTGTGCTATCATCCGGCCCTTCTACTGCGTTCGGAGAGAGCATAAAGGGCCGGGAGATCCTGGGAGTCAGGCTCGGAGGCATCCACGGCACCTCGGGGCTCGATGAGGCCTTCGGATCCGGCAGCGAGCTCGAGGTCTATTTCTACCACGGACTTACGTCGTCATCGGCGCTGGGCATATCCCTTTCGATGCATGACTTCGGAAAGTCCCTGCTTCCGGAAAAGGACCTCGAGTACCTCGGTATCCAGCAGACGATAAAATACAGCGTCTATTCGCTGACAGGATGCCTGATGACGAAGACCGACCTGTCGAAAAAGTTCAGACTCAGCTGCGAGGCCGGCGGGGGGTTGTATGCTAGCACTGCCGAGGTCCCATCCGGAGCCATGATCGCCGGACGGATCACATATAACCAGCTCGGCGCCTATGCCGGAGGAGAGATCTGGTGGAGACTTACCAGGGGCGGGCTCCATATCGGTCTGGGAGGCAAATGGCACTACATGTGGACCGGTACCGATCTCAGGCAGGTCATATGGACATATACGGGCAAAGATTACGCGCACTTTTTTCAGGTTACCATTGGAGTATCCTTTTACACCGACAATTGATCCGGTAACTGGATCCGCACCGGAGATACTGTCCAGAAAGATGGAGGCGGCATTGAGCGAGAGGGAAGAACTCAAGGCGATCATAATCGAGCGTTCGATACTCAAGGGTGATTTCACGCTGGTCTCGGGCAAGAAGAGCACCTATTACATCAACGGCAAGATGACGACCCTCCACTCAAAGGGCCTGAATCTCTCCGCCAGGCTCCTGCTGGAGAGTCTCGACAACCTCGAGTACGACGGCTTCGCAGGCCCTGTGATAGGCGCGGACCCGATCATAGGCGCCCTGCTCACTCTTTCGGCGGAACGCGGCGAGGAGAAGGAAGGTTTTCTCATCAGGAAGGAAGCTAAGGGCCACGGAACTCAGAAGCTCGTCGAGGGCAGGCTCGAGAAGGGCATGAAGATAATCATAGTCGAGGACGTCGTAACTACCGGCGGCTCTCTTCTCAAAGCCGCCGAGGCCATCGAGGCGGGCGGCGGCGAGATAGCCGCGGTCCACGTACTGGTCGACAGGGAAGAAGGCGCCGCTGACAGGATCGCCGGCGCCGGATATGAGTTCAGATCCCTTTTCAAGGTGAGTGAGCTTCTCTGATACGGCCGGTTCATTTATCGGGAGCCGGCACTCAGGGCAGTCTGTCCGAGACCCGTCGTCTCCCCGTACAATCCGGTAGCCACGATGGCTCCTCCTCCGAGCGGTCCCTTCCACTTCACCCGCACCGAGACCCTGCTGACCTCACCGGATGATCCGCGTACTACCTTTGTGTCGAGATGGTATATCGCGCCGAGGCCGTTATCGTAACTCACGGTCCTCCCCTCGGAGGAGCATCTGCCGCTGCGTTTCATCTCGTCCATCGCCATGTCGAGATGCTTCTCGGCTAGGATCGATGCCTCCGCGGCCGGATCGCCGTTCCTCGACTCGACGCCCGTAAACAGGATAGGTGACGTGATGACGCATGCCAGCAGAAGGCAGGATACTGCGGTGAGTATGACAATATGAAACGATCGAATCCGCTTTTCCACCGGTGTCCTCCAGCAAGATGTCTGTCCGGAAAAGCCCCGATACCCCGCAAGTTCCCCCAGGCGGGACAGGCACATGACGTGCCCTTCCCCGGCAGAAGAACATTGCATTTAACATGCCAAAGAAAACCCGGCCCGCAGGATATACGGACCGGGTAATGAGGATGTGTAACTGCCGCGATCAGTGCAGTTTGCGAGCTACTGCATCAGGGCTGCCGTATCGCTCTCCATCACGGTGAAGAGATCATCGGAGAAATCGACCCCGAATCTGACAACCGGCACGATAAACTCGTAATATTCAGTGTCCTTGAAATAACCGATGAACCTGTTGGGAAACCATATCCCGTCTGTCCTGACATAATCGGAGTACTCCTCTCTGAAGGAGAAACTCGAGTCGGAAGCGCTGACTATCGATACCTCGCTGACGAGGAACGACTCCTCGTCGAGGCCGACATCGATGATGTTGTCTCCCTCACTGAACCTGATGTGATAGAGGCCGTCCCAGAACTTGCTCTCCACATGTTCAAGTTCGTGTCCCCCCGTGTTGAGCAGTTCGAGGATCATAGGCATCCTGAATCCGATCATCTCGACTTCCCATTCGGGAACGGATGCCACGCCCGATCCGCGCGACCATGAGAACCTGTCGCTCTCGTTTATGACGAGCAGCTGAAGATCGACGACCTTGCCCTCGCGCACCCTGTATGTCTTCGTCTTGTATTTCATCCCGCTCTGGAATATATCGAAAGGAAAGTTGGTAGCGACATGTCCCGGCGGAAGCTGCTTCCTGAAACCCTTGCCCTCGAAGCTTGTGAGCAGGGGTATGTTCTTCTCTCCCCCGTATGCCTTCACCATCTTTTTAACAGCGGATTCCGGGTCTTTCACGCTCCCGGAACACGACACGATCAGTACCGCCGCAACGGAGAGCGCCAGCGTGATCTTGAGAAATCTACCCGAGCCTGTCATGGAAGCCACATTCTCCCCTTTCGATCTCATTACTCATGTTTCTAACCCTGCTGGAGATGTCCGGCCTTGACCAGTTCGTTCTTTCCGTCTCTCGCCAGCGCGTAAGAGAACCCGTCGGCAAGCGAGAACGCTCCTGTCTCGCCCCTGTTGTTTACAGCTATGTAGCCTACCTGAAAACCAACCTTGCCGCCCTGTTTTTCTGATATCCTCTCGATGGCCGCCCTGCAGGCCTTCTCCGGCGACATCCCCCTGCGCATGTTCTCCACTACGAGAAAACTCCCGCAGGTCTTGATGACGGCCTCGCCCCTGCCTGTCGCCGCGGCGGCGCCTACCTCGTTATCGACGTACATTCCCGCGCCTATGATGGGCGAATCCCCGACCCGTCCATGTATCTTCCAGGCCAGGCCTGAAGTGGTACATGCGCCGGCGAGATCCCCGGCCCCGTCAAACGCGACCATACCGATCGTGTCATGATTCTCTTCACCGCCGGGGAACCAGTCATCCCCGTCGCCCATCCCCGACCTCCACTTCACCCAGGCCTTCCTCGCTTCTTCGGTCAGCATCTCTTCGCGTTTGAACCCTACCTTGCGAGCGAACTCCTCGGCACCGCCGCCGACGATCATCACATGGTCGGTGTCCTCCATCACCCTGCGGGCAATCGATATCGGATGCATGTATCCTTCGACGAACGCCGTCGAACCGCAGTTCCCGTCCGGTCCCATTATGCAGGCATCGAGCGTCACCCTGCAGTCCTCGTCGGGCAGGCCGCCGAATCCAACGCTTCGAACCTTAGGATCGGCCTCGGGCACCCTGACTCCGGCTTCTACAGCGTCGAGCGAGGTCCCTCCCGATGAGAGGATATTCCAGGCAACATCGTTGGCCGGCACACCGTGCGGCCAGGTCGATATCACCACGGGGCCGCCCTTCGCGCCGGCGCCGGCGAAAAGTCTGTCTACTGGAACGAGCCCACCTGCCGCGCCGAGAGCGGCGGACATCTTGAGAAAGGTTCTACGCGTAAAGCCTGACATCGGTTCCTCCTTTTACGGTCCGGATATCTATATTAGAGGATTATATTTCAACGGGCGGCAGGGTACCACTTAAAAGAAGGACGGCGGCGCGGTGCCGCCGTCCATTTGATTCAAACTGAACGGGTCCTCTAACCGAGCCTGCGCCTGACGAGCTCCTTCTTCAGTTCGGAGATCGCCTTCGTCGGATTGAGGTCCTTCGGGCACGCTTCAACGCAGTTGAAGATCGTATGGCAGCGCCACAGCCCGTGCCTGTCGTCGAGCGCCCTGAGGTGCTCGGCGCTCCCCTCATCCCTGCTGTCGGCAATGAACCTGTACGCCTTGAGGAAGGCGTGAGGGCCGAGATACTCCTTGTCCGCCCAGAACGAGGGACATGACGAGGTGCACGAACCGCAGAGTATGCACTCGTAGAGCCCGTCTATCTTCTCCCTCTCCTCCGGGGACTGGAGCCTCTCCTGGTCGCTCGAAGGAGCCGCGTGGGTTATCAGCCACGGCTTCACCGCGAGCAGCCCCCTGACGAGCGGGTCGAGAGAGACTACGAGGTCCTTGACGACGGGATATCCGCGCATCGGCTCGACGGTGATCGTCGATCCGAGCTCGAGCACCTGCGTTTCGCATGCGAGGTTGTTGACCCCGTTTATCGTCATCGCGCACGATCCGCAGATCCCACTGCGGCACGACCGCCTGAAGGTCAGCGTGCCGTCCTGTTTCCACTTGATCTCGTTGAGAGCGTCGAGGAGCGTCGTGCCCTTCTCTACGTCGAGCTGATACTCCTGCATGTAGTGACCCCGACGTTCGTCGTCCGGATTGAAACGATTGATCCTGAACGTTATCATTGCCATTCCGGGGCCTCCTTTAGTATTTACGCTCTTTCGGCTGGAAACGGGTGATGGTGACCGGCTTGTAATCGAAGTCGATCTTTCCGCCATGTTTCCACGCCAGCGTATGCTTGAGCCACTTCTTGTCGTCGCGGTCGGGGAAATCGGTGCGGCTGTGCGCGCCCCGGCTTTCCTCGCGCCTCAGGGCTCCCGCTACGATCAGCTCGGCAAACTCGATCATGTGCCCGAGTTCTATAGCTTCAAGAAGGTCGTAATTGAATTTATCGCTGCGGTCGTCGATGCCGATCTTCGCGAATCTCGCCTCGAGCTCCTTGAGCCAGCTTTCGAGTTTCTTGAGTTTCTCGGCGTCGCGGAAGATACCGCACTCGGTCATCATCTTCTCCTGCAGCTCTTCCCTTATCAGCCCCGGCTTCTCGGAACCGTCGGATGAGAGGATCCTCTCCACCTCGGAGAGGGCGTCCTTCGCCGCGTCGTACGGAAGCTCGGGGAACTCGCGCGTCTCACGGAGGAACCGCACGATAGACTTGCCCGCCCTTCGCCCGAAGAGCGCCGCCTCGAGCAGCGAGTTGGTGCCGAGCCTGTTTCCGCCGTGAACGCTGACGCAGGCGCACTCGCCGGCAGCGTAGAAACCTGTGACCGGCTTCTCCCTGCCGTCGGCCAGTACCTGGCAGTCGATATCGACCGGTATGCCGCCCATCGAGTAATGCGCCGTCGGCTGGATCGGGATCGGCTCCTTGATGCAGTCGATGCCCATGAACTTCCAGGCGAGCTCGTGGATCTGCGGGAGCTGTTTCATGATCAGTTCCTCGCCGAGATGCATCAGAGCGGCGTGGACATAATCCCCGTTTTCGCCGCAGCCCCTGCCCTCGTTGATCTCGGTCTGTATCGAGCGGGAAACAAGATCCCTCGGTGCTAGCTCCATCTTCTCGGGAGCGTATCTCTCCATGAACCGCTCGCCGTCCTTATTCAACAGATATCCGCCCTCACCCCTGACAGCCTCGCTTACGAGGATACCGTGCTTGTAGAGGCCTGTCGGGTGGAACTGCACGAACTCCATGTCCTCGAGCGGCAGGCCGGCCCTGAGCACGAGGCTCAGGCCGTCACCGGTGTTGGCCAGGGCGTTCGATGTGATCTTGAACGCCTTGCCGTAGCCGCCCGTTCCGAACATGACAGCCTTGGCGTGGAATACGTGCGCGCCTCCGTTTATTATGTCCCAGGCTACGACTCCCCGGCAGACGCCGTCCCGCACTATAAGCGACAGGGCGTAGAACTCGGGGTAGAACCGGACCTCGTTCTTGATGCACTGCTCATAGAGCGTGTGAAGAAGCGCGTGTCCGGTCCGGTCGACCGCGTAGCATGCGCGGAGCACGGGGCCTCCCTTGCCGAAGTCCTTCGTGTGTCCGCCGAACTTCCTCTGAGCGATGCGCCCCTCGGGAGTCCTCGAGAAGGGACATCCCATGTGCTCGAACTCGCGGACGACGACGGGAGCCTCTTTTACGAGGGTCTCGATCACATCCTGGTCGCCGAGATAATCGCCTCCCTTTATCGTGTCGAACATGTGCCATTCCCAGTGGTCCTCTTCCTCGTTGGCAAGCGAGGCTGCTATGCCGCCCTGGGCGGCGCCGCTGTGGGACCTTGTCGGGAATACCTTGCTGAGGACCGCCACGTCGAATTCAGACGACGCCTCGTAGGCGGCTCTCATCCCGGCAAGACCGGCTCCCACGATGACCACGTCGTGACGGTGCACGCTGTGAATCGGCACCCCCTCGACGTCGTGGATGGTTTCGGGATCGAAATTCGTCATGACAGGTCAACCTCCGTACTGGAACGAGATCATCGTCAGGGCTCCGTAGATCACGAAGATCAGCCCGATGACGGCGATCGCGCACCAGATGAAAATTCTCATCCACTGCTTGTGGATGTAGTCGCCGAGGACGATCCACAGGCCGTAAAGACCGTGAAGCAGCGCCACGACGAGGAACGAAATATTTATTGTCTTCCATAACGGTGTCGACACACGCTCGGCTATTGAGCCGTACGCGAGCTCGTCCTTCATCAGCACGTGCAGGACGAGGACATGGACAAACAGAACGATGGCGAGATAGAGCCCGCTCAGGCGGTGGAAGAACCACCAGAGGGCGCCGCCCGACCTTGCTGTCTCATCATACCTGTAACTCATTGCGGCCTCCCTTCTATCCTGTCGCGAAGAACATCCGCGAGATCATTACCGCAGCGGCGCCGCCCCAGCAGACGAGCCATACCGTTACGGAGATGGCGAAAAGCGTCTTCTGCTTCTCGACCATCACGCCCATGTCGATAAGAGTGATCCTCAGTCCGTTGAACATGTGGAAGAAGATCACTCCGACCAGCCCGATCTCCATCAGTTTGAAGAGCGGGCCGCCGAAGAAGTGCATTATCCCGTCGAAGGATTCCTCACCGCCGGACAGGTGGCTGATCACCCATATGTGCAGTAGAAGGTAGAAGATCAGCCCGAGCCCTGAAAGGCGATGAAGGATCCAGGCAAACGTGCCCGCATGGATGCGGTAACGCTTGATAACCCTCATCGGGGTCCTCCCGGTTTAAAGAAAGTCGTGGGCTCCGCGGCGATCGCCATGGAACCCGGTTGACCTTACTCTGGTAGTGCCTTGATCTGGGCAATACCGGTGCAATATACCACAGGCAAAGCGGAGCGTCAACGCCGTACGAAAAACTGTGTGATTAACCTGGAACCTGCTGTCCTGTCACTACCTACGGCCGCGTTCCCCGTTGCGAAGCAGCGTCCTGCGCAGCTTGTTCTCCAGCTCGACGGGAAGCGGCCTGCCCTCGGGCCTCTCCGCGGTTCCTTCAGCGTCATCCTCGAGGGGAGCCGGCTCGTACGCCTCCATCTCGAGAAGGAGATGCAGGATCACCAGGGCCGCCTCCTTGTCGGGGATCATCCCGCGTCCGCCCGTATCGGGATCGAGCTGCGAAAAGGGGGGTATCGGCGAGCCGACGCACGAAGGACATCCTCTCCTGCAGCCGCATGACTGTATAAGCTCGAGAGAGGCCTGCATGACCTCCTCGATGATGTCGTAGGTCTTCATGGCGAAGCCGAGACCGCCGGGATACTTGTCGTATATATAGAGAGCGGGGCCGCCGGTGGAGCGCGAATTCACCGTCGTCCCGATGTCGAGCGGATCAGACATCACGAAGAGAGGCACGACCTCCCTGAGTATATTGGAAAGGCCGAGAAGTCCCTCGGACGGCACCCTCCCCCACTTGCGCACTGCGGCGAGCGCGTCGCCCGGAGGCTCTATCCACATGCCGGCAGTCTCCAGGACCTGCGGCGGCAGGTCGCACTTGCCGTAGCCGATCGAATCCCGGCTGCCGAACTTGATCTTCCTGAACATGAAGGTCAGGTCGGTCACCGACACGTCGCCGAAGGCGATCGGGCTGATCCTCCACTGCCCGCTCTTCTCCTCGCGGTCGACCTTGACCTGGGTCTCGGTGATCGACTGGGTGTAGTAGTCGACATTTGTTTTTTCAATGAAAGCTATCTTCTTCACAATATCGAGGTCCCGGACAAAGTACGTCTCCGCCTCGTGGAGGTATATCGCCTGCGGATGGACCTGCTGGAAGGCGCTCGCCTCATCGATCGTGCCGATCACCCTGTTGCCGTCCGACTCATCGACGATAGTGTAGATATTCGGCGATATGTTGCGAAGATTGACATCGGCGCTCGGGTAGCCGTGCCCCCGCCAGAACCAGTTTCCCTTGACGAAGTTGAGGTCCCTCTCCTCCTCGAGGAGCTGAGCGATCGCGGGGGCGTACTCGCCCATTCCCTCGACTTCCCTGACAGTGAGGGGGAGCTCGAAGGCGGCGGCCCTCATCTGCCCGAGCAGGACATGCGGGTTCTCCGGATCGATTATCGCGTTCTCGGGGGAGCGCCCGAAGAAGTAGTCGGGATTGCGGACGAGATACTGGTCGAGCGGCGTATTCTGCGGGATGAATATGATCAGCGAGTCCTCCATGCCGCGCCCCGCCCTTCCGGCCTGCTGCCAGGTCGATGCGATGCTTCCGGGATACCCTATTATAATGGACGCGTGCAGGGCTCCCACGTCGATCCCCAGTTCGAGTGCGTTGGTGCTGATCACCGCCTTGAGTTCTCCTTCAAACAGCCTCCGCTCTATCTCTCTTCGCTCCTCCGGAAGGTAGCCGCCGCGATATGGATGCACCGTGTCGGCCATCGAGGCGCGATGCTTCGAGAGCATGTCGCGCACATATCTCGTTATCACCTCGCTCACGACCCGGGCCCTGACAAACGCTATCGTCTGGACGCCGTCGAGGACGAGACGGGTAATGAGTTCGGCCGCCTCTGCATTCGAGCTCCTTCGCTCCATCCCCGCTGCGTCGAGATTCGGCGGGTTCCACATGAGGAATGTCTTCCTCCCCCTCGGCGAGCCGTCCTTCGTTACGACCTTCATCTCACGGCCGAGCAGGCGGCCGGCGTGCTCGCCGGGATTCGCGATCGTGGCGGAGCTTGCCACGAACACCGGCCTGGCCCCGTAATGGCCGCAGATCCGCGAGAGGCGCCGCATCACGTTCGAGACGTGGGATCCGAAGACGCCGCGATAGCTGTGTATCTCGTCGACGACGACGTAGCGAAGCCTCGTGAAGAAGGGGGCCCACTTGGAATGGTTGGGGAGGATCCCCGAATGGAGCATGTCTGGATTTGTCAGGAGTATATTCGCGCCGTCCCGCAGTTTCCTTCGCAGAGCTCCGGGCGTATCGCCATCGTATGTCCCCGCATCGAACGCGATCCCGTCTCCCTCCTTGTACCTCTTCAGGACCCTGAGCTGGTCCTGCGCGAGGGCCTTCGTCGGATAGAGATAGAGCGCCCTGCTCTCGGGATCCTCAATGAGGGATTCCAGTACGGGAATGTTATAGCAGAGTGTCTTCCCGCTCGCCGTGGAGGTGACTATGACCGTGTCGGTCCCGCTACGAAGGGCCTCGACCGCCTCTACCTGGTGAGTGTAGAGATGCTCGATGCCCGAGGAAGCGAGGATCGCGGTGAGGCTCCCGGGCAGCGGCTCGCCGAGCTCGCCGAAGCGGGCGTTGCGCAACGGTATCTGGTGGCTGTGGACTATCTGCCCGTCGTACAGATCATCGACCGTGACTTTACCGAGAAATTTCTTGACGTCCATTATCATCTCCGCGAAGCGGTATTCCCGGATCGGAAAAAATAATAATACCTGTACGGGGAGCTTGTTGCAATGATTAGTAACAATGTTCCCGTCCCGGGAGTCGCTGCATGAGTGGAGTATCACGGGGGCTTTAAATACTATTCAAATAAACCGTGATAAGCTCCATCATCGAAAGCAGGTCGAGCCGGTTGTGGTGGATGACGGCGGCCATCTGCCGCGCGTCCCCGGTCCGGACGAATTCGTGGTAGGCGCCGGGGATCTCGCTGCCGGGGATGTCGCCCGTCCTCTTCCTGCCGAGCACGAATCTCTCCAGGGTCTGGAGCCTGTTGTTCGGGGTGCGGCCCTTCATCAGCGACCGGGAGACCGGAAGCAGGTCGACATGAGAGCGGGGCATACCCATCGGCAGGTGGTGGAAGGTCATCCTGTCCACGAGAAAGGGGACGTCGAAGGTGTTCCCGTTGAAGGTGACGAGCACATCGCGGGAGTCGAGCAGCCCGGATACGAATGAGAGAACGGCGCGCTCCTCGGTATAGTCCCTCGCGAAGAACTGATCGACGATGAGATCATCTCCATCGCTGTACATGATCCCGACGAGGAAGAGGGGCGTGTTGCGAAGCCCGGTAGTCTCGAGGTCGAGGTATACGACACCCGCCGGCGAAGAGATCAGCGCCTGCAGTGGGCGGCATCCGGCGGGCAGTTTCGCGGGAGCCGAAGCGAGGGCTTCGATGTACTCCCCATGCGTTGCCGTTCCCCTTTCCCAGATCCTTCCAGCGCTCTCTCTGACCCTCCAGAATACTCCTGCCGGTGTTTCGACTTCCATGCCGGGAACGAGGACCTCGATCGTCCCGGGATGAGGTTCGGTAAAGATCTGCTCGTCGGTCACCGGAATATCGGCCAGAACAGGCGCCTGCGGCTTCGAGGGTCTGTCACTCAATGCTCCTTCCTCCTGCTCCGGAGCCTCGGGAACGGGCGGGACCTCCGGCGCCGGCGCCTTCCTGCCCCCGAAAACCCCTCTGGCGCGCTCTTTGAGCCTCTGAAGCTCGTTCTTCAGGTCATGTCCATCGTTCTCAGTCATCTTCCAGGAACCCTCTCTCTCGGTCCTTTCAGCCATCGACATGATAAAGGCTGCGCCCCATGCATTCAAGCGGTCCGTATCTTGCAATCGGACGAAAAGGCGCACTTTTACTTGACGACAACTGTGGTATGCGGATATTTTACACCGAACAGACGGGCAGGATGATGAACAGGGAAAAGAAGATAACAATATTCGTGGTAGTCGCGGCTGTGATCTCTGCGGTCCTCATCACCGCTTCCAACAGGGAGGCGCCGATAGAGGAACCTGAGATGGCCCCCGCTTCCATCGTCGCAGGGACCGCCGCCGGCCTGAGCCTCCCCGCGCCCCCGTCTCCTCCCGAACCGGACTACTCCGGAAGGATCAGGAAGAACTCGAGTTTCTCAGATGTGATGACCGCCTGCGGCGCTACCCACCAGCAGATACATGACATCGTCCGCGAGGCAAAGAACGTCTATGACCTCGGCAATATCCGGCCCGGGCAGAAATACGAGATATTCAACGGTGACGACGGCACGATCGAAAAGATCCGCCTGTCGACTTCCGATGAGACCGCATATGTCGAGATCGCCTGCTCACCCGAAGGGATCGAGGTCGAACGGATAGAGTACCCGTACGAGATCACGATCAGGGAGGCCTCCGGACTGATCACCCAGTCACTGTTCATGTCTATCATCGAACAGGACCTGCCCCTGGAACTCGGAGCGAATCTCGTCAACATCTATGCGTGGGACATCGATTTCTTCACCGAGATCAGGAAGAACGACTACTTCAGGGTGATATACGAGGAACGCAGGATGCTCGACGGCCCGGACCACGAGGAAAAAACCGGTGTCGGGCGGATACTGGCCGCCGAGTTCAACACGAGCGGCGAGAGCCGTTACTGTTTCCTCTTCCGGAACGATGATGAATTCCCCGATTACTTCGATCAGAACGGAAAATCACTTCGCAAGCAGCTCCTCAAGGCGCCGCTTAACTACACGCGGATCAGCTCCGGATACAGCAAGAGGCGGTTCCACCCCGTTCTCCACAAATACGCGCCGCACCTCGGTATCGATTACGCCGCGCCGACAGGAACACCTGTCCAGTCAACCGGTGACGGCACGGTGATGACCGCTTCGAGGACGAGAGCGAACGGAAACTACGTAAAGATCAGGCACCACAACAAGTATATCAGCTACTATCTCCACCTGAGCAAGTTCGGCAAGGGGATCAGGTCGGGCGTGAAGGTCAAGCAGGGTCAGATCATCGGATACGTCGGCGCGACCGGTTACGCGACCGGCCCCCATCTCGACTACCGTGTCAAGAAGGACGGCACATTCGTCAATCCGCGCAGACTCAAACTGCCTCCCGCCAAACCGGTCAGCAGCGGGAACATGGCAGCCTTCACGGCAAAGCGCGACTCGATCATTGCGATAATGAGATCCGTACCGGTCCGCGATCCAAGGGGCGAATACCTCGCCGATGGGAGCGGGCTCGCCTCCGAGGCGCCGGGCAGACCGGGCGGCAGCGGCTCCTCTCCCCTTCCGCACTGATCGATGAAGTTCCCTGAACGCATCCTCGTCCACTCATGCTGCGCATCCTGCTCGAGCTACGTCCTCGAATATCTGCGGGAGAGATACGACGTCACCGCTTACTATTACAATCCCAACATCCAGCCGGAGGCCGAGTACCGGCTGAGGCTCGGCGAGATGAAAACCGTCTGCGAGCGTCTCGGGATCGATCTCATGGAAGGATCCGCTGACTTCGACGTATGGGACGCGGCGATCGCACCGTATGCCCACCTTCCCGAGAAGAGCGAGAGGTGCCGGATCTGCTACTGGCTGAGGCTGGAAGAGACGGCGAGGAAGGCCGGGGAGATGGGAATCGGACTATTCACGACGACCCTGTCGGTCAGTCCGCACAAGATCCACGTCTGGATCGTCGAGGAAGGCAGGGCCTGCGCCGAAAAGCACGGAGTGAGGTTTCTCGAGGAAGACTTCAAGAAAAAGGGCGGGTTCCAGAAAAGCTGCGTTAAGAGCCGCGAGCACGGCCTCACAAGGCAGGACTACTGCGGGTGTCTCTTGAGCCTTGAGGAAGCGAAGCAGAGACGGAAGGAATAGTCTCAGGCCCGGGCCCTGATGATTATCGGCTTGCCGCCCTGGGGAAGGACCTCTCCGATGACGGCGGCGCTGCCGGCTCCCGAATCCCTGACAACATCGACCAGATCATCAGCTTTATCCGCGGGCAACGCTATCAGCAGGCCGCCCGAGGTCTGCGGGTCGTGCAGTACCATCTTCTGCTCTCTCGACACACTGCCCTCGAATTCGACGGATACGCCGGCGAACTCGATGTTCGACGCGCCGCCGCCTGTAAGGACGCCGTGCGAGGCAAACTCGAGAGCCTGAGGGAGAAGGGGCACCGCACCGAAATCGATTGCCAGCGTCACGTCGGAGCCGACAGCCATCTCGAGGGCATGACCGATCAGCCCGAATCCGGTGACATCGGTGCAGGCGTGTGCTTTTGCCGCGACCATCGCCCCTGCCGCTGACGCGTTGAGTGCGGTCATATGATCGATAAAGAGCTTCTCCTGCTCCTCGCCCAGGGCCCCTTTCTTCATCGCGGTCGAGTATATTCCGGTACCGAGCGGTTTGGTGAGGACGATCGCGTCGCCGGGCTTCGCGCCGGCGGTGAGCACGATATTGTCCGGATGGATCGTCCCGACTATCGAGAGGCCGTACTTCAACTCGGAATCGACAAGCGTATGGCCGCCTACGATGATTGCTCCCGCCTCGTTCACCTTGTCGGCGCCGCCCTGCATGAGAAGTTCGAGGACCTCGATCTCGAGCTTCCCCTCGGGAAACCCGATGATGTTGAGAGCGGACAGCGGCACGCCCCCCATCGCGTAGACGTCGCTCATCGCGTTCGCGGCGGCGACCTGCCCGAAGATATATGGATCGTCCACTATGGCGGGGAAGAAATCTACGGTGAGGATGATCGCCTTGTCGTCGCTTACACGCACCACTCCGCTGTCATCCGCCTGACTCGTTCCGACGATCAGGTCGGGATGGTTCTGGGGAGGGAGCTTATGCAGAACTGGCCACAACTCCGTCGGGCTGAGCTTGGAAGCTCAGCCCGAACAGGAAGCCATGGCCGTTAAACGGTATTTCTTTGACATCTTCACCCTTTTCAGATGACAGGCCCGGTAAATTACTCGGCCGGCGAGATAGCGTCGGTCGGACAGACTTCAACGCAGGCGCCGCAGTCCGTGCAGGTCTCGGCGTCGATCTTGTACTTCTCGTCGCCCTCGCTGATCGCCTCTACGGGGCACTCAGGCACGCAGGCGCCGCAGCTGATGCACTCGTCACTGATTACGTGAGCCATTATTTCCTCCAATAGGATGGTCCGATATTTAAAAAACTGCTCCTATTAGATATATAAATCCTCTATTCCGGTCAATGATTATCGTCGCATCATCCCGGGCGGCATCGATTTTTTTTCGGGGGCCTCACCGGAGGGCAGGAGGCGCACAAAGAGCGCATTCTCCCATGTCAGGTGTGCCGCCATCTTCAGGACTTCCCCGGACGATACGGCGGCTATGAGTTCCAGGCCGTCTCTACCGCCCCTGTAGAGGTGATCCAGGGCGATTCCGAGGGCTTCGCCGGCACAGGACAGCTCCCTCCGCGAGAGCCTCGATACGAGACGGCTCTTTGCCGCCGCAACCTCTCCAGGCGTCGGAGGATTCCCTGCAAATCCCTCTATATTCCCTTTAAGGGCAGTTTCAGTCTTCGCGGCGTTTTCTCCCCTCGTCCCCAGCCCGGCGGTGACAACGACGTGACCGGCGATCTGGGTCATCGAGCAGCCGGTCGAATAGGCCAGCCCCCTCGTTTCCCTGATGTCGAGCTGCATCCGCCTGCTGAGCGCCTCGGAGGCCACGGCAAGTGCCGCTATCTCCTCCGCGGAAAGACCGTCTATCCGCCAGGCGGCGGCCAGTCGCGCGCCGCTCCCGGGAGACAGTCCGTCGATTGTCCCGGGGGTGTAATCATCCGCCTTCTTCCTGCAGGGGATCCTGTCCGATACATATGCATCCCCGAAGATGTCCCGCAGGAGGTCCATTCCGGCGGTCTCTTCCATCGCCGTCACAAAGGTCACCGCGGTCCCCTTGAACTGGAAGAGCTCGAGACGGGTATGAAGTACATCGGCCGAATCGGGCGCCGCCCACCTTCCCGGTGACCGGTAGAGCCCTTCGCCGAACCTGTGCCCGGGGAAAAGCCCCTTGTACACGGCTTTCTTCATTGCAGCCGAGGAATGCCCGGACCTGATCCCGATCTCCCTCGCTATGGAAGGCGCTGCCGCGTCGAGTTCCGCCTGAGGGATCTCGTTTTCCGAGAGGAAGCGCCGCAGCATGCGGGCCGCCTCAGTCATCCTCCCCGCCGGTGCTTCGAGCCTGATAAAAGACCAGGCCGGATTGATCAGGTAATCGTCCATGGGGATATACGGATTGTCGCTCAACTGGACCCTCGCCCCGATCGACGCGAGGTCCTCTTTCAGCTCTCGTCCTCCCGATGAGTTCTCCATCAGGATGAACAGGGCCGATGCCGCGTCGCTCACCATCTGCCCGGCGCATGCCCTCCCCGGGAACAGGAGGCACAGGGCTTCTACAGGGGTATCTACCCGCCGCCTGACCCCGGCGGTCATCATCATCGGAAGAAGCTCAAAGACCGCCTCCCCCCTCTCCATCCTGACGTCGGGGGCGTACGGCGCGGCGAAGAATCCGTTGAACTGGGGTTCGCCCAGATATCTTTTAACGAGTTTATCCAGCTGTCCCGGCTTGACCTTTTCGACCGCCGATACCGCCTCGGACCAGCCCGCACCGGTGACGGCCATCGCCTCGCCGTTGAGCATCACGTAGAAGTGATACCTCTCGCGGTCGAACGTGTCCGAGGAAGTAAACGATATCCTGGCCGTCTCGAACTGCTTTTCATCGGGACTCCAGCCGGCCAGGCCGGTGACCGCCTCGAGAAGCGCTTCAGGATCCACTTCGGCGCCGTCTTCACCCTCTATGCTTATCCTCAGTGCGCAAAACTTTTCGTGCACCTCGATTCCGGCCGACGGCTCCGGAAGACCGGCTCTCTTGGCCGCCTCCTTGAGCGGGGACGACGGCGATGCGAGGATCTCGGCAAGCAGCAGCGTGGCGGGAAAGAGTTTCTCACCGGCCTCCGGCATCCGGAAGAGCAGTTCGACCCTGCTTCCGGAATCTTTAATCACCCGTGCAGTGATCTCTCCGCTCCATCTGGGCACGAGGACCGGCTCATCCTCCGCCTCGCCCTTCCAGTCTTTCGAGCCGCCCGCGACGGTGAAATAGTCGTCGATCCAGCCGAGCGTCCGGCTCCGGTCGAAATCACCCGTCACGAATATCCTCATATTCCCCGGGGTGTACCGGGACCTGTAATATTCGATTATCCTGTCCCTCGAGACGCTCTCGATAGTCGACACGTACCCCATGACAGGTTCGGTCAGTGACGATCCCCGGTAGAGGAACCTGTCTGCAGCCCTCGAGACTATCTCGCGTGGATCGTCGAGCCCCTGGCTCATCTCCTCGAGCACGACCTTGCGCTCCTTGGCGATCTCGGCAGGTGAAAATACGGGATGAAGGAGCATCTGTGAGAGTATCTCGATCGATTCCTCGAGAAGACCGGACCGCACGAGAAGGAAATATACCGTCACTTCCTTCCTCGTGAAGGCATTGAGGAAGGCGCCGTTGTCATCGACCCAACCGCTCATCTCCTCGCGGGTGAACCTCTCCGAGCCGTCGAAGAGAAGATGCTCGAGCAGGTGCGTCACACCGCGCGTTTCGGGCGTCTCCCATGCCGATCCGGCCCTGACCGCGACGGCCACCAGGACCGAGCCCGATCCGGGATAGCGGTCGAGGACTATCTCCGCTCCACCCGGCCCCTCCACAGTCTCGGGAAGGGACGCGGATTCCCTCGATGCCGATGCCGTGCTGCCCGAGGCAAGCGCCGCAGCAAGAACGAGAAGAAGAATAAAACCAGTATTGCGGCAGCTGCCCACGGCAGTCATGAATCGAATCATCCGGCCATACCTCCGGGAAATCTGTTCGTGTCTCCTGAATATTTATCGAACGCGACAATATCAGAGTATATGTATTGCTTTCCCCTCGATCGCCTCGGCCGCCTCGGCAAGCGCCTCTGAGAGAGTCGGATGAGGGAATATCGATTCGGCGAAATCATGGGCGGTGAGATTCCTGTCGAGCGCCACGATCCCTGCCGAAAGGAGCTCGGTCGCCTGAGGCCCGATGATGTGAAGGCCGAGAAGCCTGCCGCTGCCCTTCGAGGCGATCCACTTGACGAATCCCTCCTCCTCGCGCAGCCCCTTTGCCTTGCCGTTGGCGGCGAACGGGAACCGTCCGGCGGTAAACTCGATTTCCTTCTCCTTCGCCTCCTGCTCGGTCATCCCGACGCGGGAGACCTCTGGAAGGGTGTATATCGTTGTCGGCACAGAGCTGTAGTCGACCTCGCTTTTCCTTCCGAGAGCGTTCGCGGCGGCAACGACTCCCTCGCGGGTCGCCACGTGGGCGAGGAGCCATCCTCCGATAACATCCCCGGCAGCGTAGATACCCTCGACATTCGTCCTCATGCCGCCATCGACCGTGATCCCCGACCGCGACATCTCCACGCCCGCCTGCTCAAGGCCGATATCGGCCATATTCGGTTTTCTTCCGACAGATACGAGGGCGATCTCAGCCGAGATCTCCGTTCCTCCGTCGAGAACTGCCGTGACCTGCCCATCGCCCCTCTCCAGGGAAGAGACCCTCGCGCCGAGATGGAGCGTGATGCCTTTCTTCTTCAGGTATGTCTGCAGGAACCTGATAACGTGGATGTCCTCCGTGGCAATGAGCGAAGGGAGCATCTCGACTATAGTGACCTTTGTGCCGAATGCATTAAAAATAGATGCGAACTCGCACCCTATCACCCCGCCGCCGACAACTATCATACTCTCCGGGATTCTCCCGATGTCGAGAAGGTCTGTCGAGCTGAGCACGGTCCTGCCGTCGAATTCCATCCCCGGCAGTCCGATCTCCGACGAACCGGTCGCTATGATCACCGAGCTGCCCTCGACGGTGCCGTGACCATCTACCTCTACCCTGCCCGGGGAGACGAGACGGCCGCGTCCCTTCACGATATCGACCTTGCGCCCCTTGAGGATCTTCTCTACGCCGCCTACGAGGCTGTCGACGACATTATTCTTATGGTCCAGAAGAGCGGCCGGATCTGCCGATACAGTACCCGATACGCCCGACTCCCGGCCGGCGGAGGCAAGCTCGATCAGATGAGCCGCGCCGTGAAGGGTCTTGGTCGGGATGCAGCCCCTGTTGAGGCACACGCCGCCGAGCCTGTCCTCTTCGATGAGGCATACTCTCGCGCCGAGCTGCGCGGCCCTTATCGCTGCCGGATACCCGGCGGGACCTCCCCCGAGCACGACGATATCGTAACCGGATGACAAGATCGGACCTCCCTCTACCTGGAATCTGCCTTGTTCTTGAGGATCTGCGCCTGGGTTCTCGAAAGCTTTATCTCCGTCGAGGAGTTGTCGTCCAGCGTCATGACATAGTTGCCGCCGGACCACGGGACGATCTCGCCGATCTTCCCGAGGTTGACGATCCCTTCCGAACCCAGCCGCAGGAATACGGCCGGGTCGAGCTGGACCTCGAGCTCGTCGAGGTCGGCGTAATTCGTAATGAAATCACCGTCGTCAGTGTAGGCGATCACGTCGCGGCCGCGCTTCTCGAGCATCGCGACGCGATCTGAGTCGACAAGGTCCATCCCGCCTTCCCTCTTCACTACGATCCGTGACAGGAATTTCCGGCCGACATGTATTCCATCGGTGAGTTTTCTGAGTTTCTCGACATATTCGCCTCGCGACGGCATGATCGCCTTCGCCCTCTCGAGCGCTTCCTCGAGCCGGTCCTTCTCGACCGGTTTGAGCAGATAATCGACGGCGTTGATCTCGAAGGCCTTGATCGCATACTGATCGTATGCGGTCGTAAAGACGATGAGCGGGACGTCACCCGAATCGACGAGCTTTTTCACGACGCCGAATCCGTCGAGAACCGGCATCTGGATGTCGAGGAAGATAATATCGGGAGATAATTCAGCCGCCTTCTCGACAGCTTCCTCACCGCCGGCCGCCTCACCGACTATCTCGATGTCACCGACCTGTTCGAGCAGGTATCTCATCTCGTCGCGCGCGAGCTTCTCGTCATCGACGATCAGTGCACTTATCGGCAACTTCCTTCCCCCTTCCAGCGGACTCGGGGATGAACAGCCTGACTATCGCGCCCCCGCCGGGCCGCGAGGCTATCTCCATCCGTCCCTCTCCGCATGTGTATATCTCCAGTCTCTCGGCGACGTTCCTCAATCCTACTCCCCTTGAGAAGAGCGATTCGATCTCGAGCGGTCCCGTCTCGGGCCCGTCATTATCGACCGTGATCGAGGTACCGCCCCTGACCGGAGCCGACCTTATTGTGACCCTTCCGCCTTCGGTCCTGCAGGCGATTCCGTGCTTGACGGCATTCTCGACGAGCGGCTGGAGGAGCAGCGAGGGCACATGGATGCCGAGGGTCCCTTCATCGAGTTCCTTGACGACCTCGAACCGGTCGTCGCCGAACCTCACCCTCTCGATCGAGAGATAATCGTCGAGAATTTCTATCTCGCTGGCCAGTGTATGGGTATCTCCCGTGTCGTCGAGGGACTTTCTGAATATCGACGAGAGCCGCCGGGTCATCTCCCTCGCTTTTTCCGCATCGGTCCTGATCAGCGATGTTATCGAGTTGAGTGTATTGAAAAGAAAATGAGGATTGATCTGGCTTCTCAGCGTGGTAAGTCTCGCGTGGACGAGCTGCTTCTCCTCCTCACGGTGGATCTGCTCATCGCGGGCATTGACCGCGAGCTTCAGCGCCAGCCCCACCGTGTATACCAGCACGGTGAGATCGATCGTGATGAAGAGCCAGTCCCTCGTTGGATATCCGTATATTAGCCCCGCCGTTCCAAACCTCTCGAGGAGCGCGTATCGCAGCAGCGCAAATCCGATGCACAGCACCAGGGGGATGAAGTTCCTGTCGAGAGCTCCGCGAAAAAATCTTTCGAGGAAATTGTATACGGCGAGGAAGGGGTTGAGGGAATAGCTCCACACGACTCCCCCGCTGCCGAGTCTGGAGTATATGAATCCCGA